>JAESGE010000056.1_pt1 | contig 171611 bp, 163 predicted proteins | sample 9269601 | NCBI WGS metagenome assembly JAESGE01 (sample SAMN14515569, study PRJNA621662) | algae metagenome | isolation source: Tolypothrix brevis GSE-NOS-MK-07-07A and co-occurring heterotrophs from wet... | place: USA: Grand Staircase Escalante National Monument, Utah | collected 2006-04-16
GGCTCAGCGACGTCCTCACCCGCATGGTCGAGGGCCATCCCGCCAACCGACTCGACGAACTCCTGCCATGGAACTGGTCGCTCAATCATCACGCCGCCGCCTGACGTGCAACAACCGGACGGATACTGCCCCTTTAACCGTCCAAAGTTCGCACATTGTTCTCCGTTTCTTTGGATGACCATATCGCCTCCGATCTGACGATGAGGTGGGTGAATGGGGCGGCGACTTTTCGACAATCAGGCCAAGCGATCGTGGTGGCAAGTGCACATCGAGGCGCATCGCAAGAGCGGCCTGACGGTCAACAAATACTATCGCCAGCACGGTCGGGCGCGCTGGACGTTTACTAAATGGCGGCGCAATTTGACCGCTTGGGATGAGCAGAAAATCCAGCGAAAACGGATATCTTGCAGGCGCTACCGTCCGATCTCTCCGGACAAGCGGCGGCAGGCGACCCAGGCTTTCTGGGCGAACCATGTGGAGGCGTGGCAGTGATCCGGGCTGCATCTGCGCGACTGCCAGTCGGCGCTGGAGCTGTCGCCCCATAGCCTTAAACGAATGCCCTGCTGATCAGCAGGGCTGAGAACAGCCAGGTTAGCGGACGTATCTGGATGATGCTGGCTGCCAGTAAAGCTAACTTTGCGGTCGCACGGTGCACCTTGCCCATCTGGTCGGCACCTCAGAACCGTGGGATCAGCACGTTGGTTAACCCGTCGCCAAGGATGGCGCAATTTGGCCCGTCCACCCGTTGCGACCGCGCGCGCGTTGGCCGCGATCTTTTGCTGGTCGGCATTCAGCCCCGTGCCCAAGCCTTCGAGGGTGTCGAGTCGCCGCAAGGAGTCCGCGCATTGCTCGAGTCTAACGAGTAGATCTGTTGCGTTTTTGACCTTGCGGTTGTTGTGCAGTCCGGTGACCGGATTGCGCGTAGGCGCCAGCGCGTTGCGCGATCCCGGCTTGAGGGCGTCCGCTGTTGTCCAAGCTGCTGACGCCAATCGTAGGCCGCGCCGAGCGTCGTGCCGATCGAGGCTGTCTAGGCCCAGTAGCGCCGGTCCAGGATACCGAGCAGGGGAACGCAGGCAGGCCATCTCACCCCGAGGTTGATGGGCGCATCGATGAATATTGCCCCGCCGTTGAAGGTTGCCCTGATCGCTTCGGCGCAGTGGTCGGATGACAACTCGCCGTCTGGAATGGACACGACCAGCCGGCCGTTTTCCGAGGACGCACTGACCCGTGTCCCGTGTCCTGTCTTTCGTCGCTGCGGGCTACGCCATTCGCTCCGGCGAGCAACAGCCGCATGTCGGTTGGCTGCGCCGGTTCCGGTGCGCTCGATACGTTCACCCTGAAGGCCGCGGGATAGTCTGTTCAACCAAGTATCAGCAGTGTCAGCCAGCCGCACGACGAGGCGAGCTTCATGTTTAGCTTCGACGTTTCGGGACTCAGTGCGATCGGCTTTTGCGGTATGACGACGACGGAGACCGGGATTGTCTGGACCGCGCCCATCACAACTTAGAAACGGACCTCGATCCTACCTTTCCGATGCCGAAGAGCTGGCCGCTGCTCGTTCTGGCAGGCAAAAGGACGTGCAGGCATGACACGTTGACCAAAACCGCGAAAAGCTTAGGCTAGAACGCAATAGTCAGAAGATAAATTCTTAATGAGACGCCAGTGTGCGCGACGAGGAAATGACGCGGTGGTCTATAAATCTGAAGCCTTCTAGATATGCGGACAGGCCACTATTTATCGCCAAAATTGTCAAAAATTATCAAGATTTACAATATGCTGTAGAAAGCTTTTTTTCCTTATTTACCAAGTTCCGTAAGATCACGTTAGCACCTTTTTTCCTCATAATAGCCATCGGGAGACATCCGAAATTTCTGGAGGAAGACACGTGTTGGAAGACGGCGCAAAAGATCTGGGTCCGGGGCTGATCGACAGCATTCGCTTGGCAACAAAGACGCGATGGAAGATTCGGCTAGCAACGGCAGCTCTGGTCGCCGGGCTGACCTCAACGGCGACCGTCTATCCGCTTGCCGCGCAAACAACCGCGCCGCTGTTGACCAATGGCGGATTTGAAGAGGGCGCTGCCGGCTGGTCGCTATCGCGGGCGTCCATTACGCTGGTCTCACCACTCGAAGGTGTCCGGGCTGCCCGGATAACCGGCGCCAGTGGCGGGGTCTGGCGGACCGTTTCAGGTCTTGCCCCCAACACCACTTATGTACTTCGCGGAAACCTGCGTGCGGACAGCCCCAAAAATGCTGCGCATCTCTATGTTAAATCCGGCGGACTGACGTTGAACTCGGCCAAAATAGCCTCGATCAGCTACGCCGCTACGAGCATTACATTCACCACGGGTGCAGCGCAAACGTCGGTCGAAATCGGCATCTTGAAAGGCGCCGGGCGCGGCAGCGCTTATGGCGACGGGCTGACCCTTGTCAGCAGCGGTACGGTGGCAGGCACGCCACCGCCAACGCCCATACCGCCGCCACCGCCTCCGCCGTCAGCGACGACCGGAACTAATCTCCTCACCAACCCAGGTTTTGAAAGCGGGAGCAGCGGGTGGAGCCTGACCCGCGCCAGCATCGTTACAAGCAATGCGCAGAGCGGCAGCCTCTCGGCCCAGATCAAAGGGTCGTACGGCGGCGTGTATCGGTATGTCGGCGTGCTGCCCGGCCGGACTTACATCCTGACCACAGTTATCAAGGTCAGCAGCATCAGTAATGGCGCCTATCTATATGCCAAGCCGACAGCATCGGGCGAGGTTACATCTTCGACCGTTAACTCGACCAGCTACCGCACGGTTACCGTCACCATCGTGACCGCACCCGATCAGACTTCGCTCGAAGTGGGGGTGTGGAAGGAAGTGGGTTCGGGCAGCGCCTTTGTCGACAATATGTCGTTGACGCTGGTCGCTTTGGCCGATCCAGTGCCACCTCCACCTCCACCTCCACCTCCGCCTCCACCTCCACCGCCTCCGCCTCCGCCGCCGCCTCCTCCACCACCGCCAACATCGGTGTCGCAGTTCCCGGCCAATGATTTCGAGGCTGGTCGTTTCCTGCAGCAGGCGACCATGGGCTACACCCCCGCAGACATCGCACGGGTGCGGCAAGTCGGCTATTCCGCATGGATCGACGAACAGTTCGCAATGCCGCGGCAATTTTCATATCTGACCTATGCCAATGGCAATCCAAGGGCGGATGTCCGCTCCGACGTGATGAACGACGCCGCATATTTGGCGTTCGTGCCGAACAATGACCAGCTCCGGCAGAAAATGACATGGGCATTGTCGCAGATCATGGTGGTCAGCGCGGCCGACGGTTCGACCTATTATTGGGGCCGTGCGTTTTCCAAATATGCCGACACGTTGCAGGATAACAGCTTCACAAACTTCCGGCAATTGCTTGAAGGCGTGACTCGAAGCCCGGCGATGGGTGCCTATCTGACCTATATGTACAATCGCAAGGAAGACCCTGCCACCGGCTCTATACCCGATCAGAATTATGCCCGCGAAGTGATGCAATTGTTCACGATCGGGCTGTGGGAACTCAATCCCGATGGCAGCCGCAAGCTCGACGGCAACGGCAAGCCCATTCCGACCTATACCCAGGACGATGTTGTCGGCGCGTCCCGCGTGTTCACCGGTTTTGCGCCGCAAGGGGCGACACAGCAGGACTGGTTATACAATTCATGTTTCTGCCTGGAAGAGGCCCGAAGCATTCCTGGCCAGTCGAACCCCATGGTTGCGTACAACGAATATCATTCGGTTGCTGAAAAACGCTTCCTGGGTACGGTCATTCCGGCAGGTTCCGCGAATGCTGATGCGGACTTGAAGACATTGCTCGACCGGCTGGCAAATCATGCCAATGTCGGACCTTTCATCGGCAAGCAGCTGATCCAGCGAATGGTCACCAGCAACCCGTCGCGTGCTTATGTCGCAAGGGTTGCAGCGGCATTCGATAATAATGGCAGCGGCGGGCGCGGCGACATGCGCGCGGTGATCCGGGCGATCTTGCTCGATCCGGAGGCACGCGACCCCAATGTTGCGGCGCAACCGACCGCCGGGCGGATCAAGGAACCGCTGACCCGCCTGACCCAGGTCATGCGGAGTTTCAAAGCAACGGCGCCCGCCCAGCCATGGTCCTATAATATCAGTGCATGGTTGTATGACCGTCGCAAGGGAACATGGCAGCCGCCGTTCCGCGCGCCGTCGGTTTTCAATTACTATCGCCCCGACTTTGTGCCTCAGGGGACTGAGATCGGTAATGCCGGAATGGTTGCTCCAGAAATGCAGATCAGCCATCTGGCACAGGCCGACGACATGTACAGCTTCATGTTCCAAGTGCTCGAAAATGGCGGCATCACCAGCTGTTGCAGCGACGTCGAGCGCAACACCTTTTTCATGAAGCTGGATTATGCTCCGCTGCTGCCGCTGGTTGCCACGCCCGACGCATTGCTTGACGAACTCGACCGGCGTTTCATGTCGAAGCCGATGTCCGTCGGCTTGCGCGGTGCGATCAAGAACCAGATGGCGGCCATAACGGGTGATCGAGCGCAGACCAGCGGTGTGCTCCGCGGCAACGCAACGCTCAAACTGGGACGAGCATTACTTGTGCTCGCTTCGTCGCCCGAATTCATCGTTCAGAAATAAGGGGTAGCCATCATGCTCATCAATCCAAATGCATCGCGCCGCCAGTTTCTCTCGGGCGCCACCAAATTGGCGGCCGCCGGTGTCGCGGCACCGCTCGCACTCGATCTTTTCGGCATGGCGGCGGCATCGGCGCAGGCGGCCACCGATTACCGCGCCATCGTCTGCTTTTACATAGGCAGCAGCGATCATTTCGACATGATGACGCCTTATGACACCACGTCGTTCAACGCTTACGCTGCTGCGCGCAGAGGATTGGCGGTCAATCGCGCCAACCTGCTTCCCATCGGCGGAAGCAATCCGCAAGGAGGGCGCCAGGCCGCGTTGAACGCCAATCTTGTTCAGCTCAAAACCATGTACGATGGCGGACGTGCCGCGATCGTGGCCGGCACGGGAAATCTGATCGTGCCACTGACAAAAGAAAGGATGTGGGTAGATCCCACTCCGCCACAGCTCGGATCGCATGTCGATCAATGGTATCAGAACGCGTCGTCGCGGTCCGGTGGACAAGACAAGGGCTGGGTCGGCTTGATGGGCGACCTGTTTGCCGCAGGTAACACCAATCCCGCCTTTTCGGCGATATCGATGATGGGTTATTCACGTCATCTGGATACGCCACGCGGTTATTTCACGGCCGGCCAATATGGTCTGCCGTCATCTTTTATCGAACGGGGTAGCGGCCTTGATTCAGCACTGACCGCGCCTGTCAGCAGCACCAATTTGATGGAACGGGCGCTCGCCAATGTGAACCGGCAATCGCGCGACCTGCCCGGTATCCTTTCGGCAAACCTGCCGCCCGAAGGCAATTTTGCAGGGATTGACGACAAGAACGAGATGATGATCCAGATGCGGTCAGTCGCACGTCATGCCGCCGCCAGCAGCGCACTTGGTATCAGGCGCCAGCTATTCTTCGTCCAGTCGCTCGACCCGACCGACACGCATAATAATCATTTCAACGACCATGCCCGCACGATGGGCCGAATGGACGCCGCGCTGGGTTATCTGGACACCGCGCTCGGTACGATCGGAATGCGCGACAAGGTGACAACCTTTGTCACGGGCGAATTCGGACGTTGCCTGGTGGCCAATGGCGATGGCACCGATCATGGCTGGGGTCGCCACACGATCGTCACAGGCGGCGCTGTCAACCGCGCAGACATCTTTGGGACACTGCCCAATATGGACCGAAACGGCCCGAACTTTTACAATGATTCAGCCGCAATGATCCCCACGATCGCCGACGTACAGGTCGCGGCAACGCTGGGTAAATGGCTGGGCGTCAGCGATTCCGACTTGAACGCGATCCTGCCCGACCTGGGCGCGTTCAACAGTCGCGATCTGGGTTTCCTGAAAGCCTGAGTGTTGAGACGGTAATCGATGCCGGGCAGGGAAGTGTCTGTCCTCGCCCAGCGTCAACGCATGTTCAGCATGACCTCGGCGACGCGCCGCCGCCCGCCGACGCGCTCTAACTGGACGAAAACATCCACCGTGTTGTTGACGAAGTGATGGATATCGTCGCGATCGAGGCGGGTGCCGGTTTGCAGTATCAGCAACGTGATCTGCTCGATTGCGCGCTGGGCGCTATCGGCGTGGACCGTGGTCATCGATCCGGGATGCCCGGTGTTGACTGCGCGCAGGAAGGTGAACGCCTCAGGGCCGCGCAGCTCGCCGACGATGATCCGGTCGGGCCGCATGCGCAGCGCGCTGGTCAGCAGGTCGTCGGTCGTCACCTGTGCTTCGCTCTGGTCACCGCGCGCGGCGAGCAAGCCGACGGCATTGGCATGGTGAAGCTGCAATTCGGGCGTGTCCTCGATCAGGATCAGTCGCTCTTCGGCCGGAATTTCGCGCATCAGTGCGTTGAGAAACGTCGTCTTGCCTGTCGATGTGCCGCCCGAAATCAGGATATTGCGCCGCGCCCTGACCGCACTGGCCAGCGCACCGCCAAAATCGCGGGCCGAGATCATCGCCGCCAGTTTGCTGTCGGTATCGCTTTTGTCACCCGGCTTCCCGGTGGTCGCTTCGTCAAACGCGCCGCCATTTGTGTAATCGGTCAGCGTCATGTTCGAAAGCGCATGCTTGCGCACCGCAATCGCGATGTCGCCCCGCGTGGCTGGCGGCATCACGATCTGCACGCGCGCGCCGCCGGGCAAAGTTGCCGACAGGATCGGATGGGCGCGGCTGATGCCCTGATGCGAGACTGCTGCAATCTGGCGCGAAAGCCTCTCGAGCGTTGTCATGTCTAGCCCGGGCGCATCATGTCGTTCGAGGCCGCCGCCAAGCGTTTCGACCCAAACCTCCTGTGGCTTGTTGATGTAAATATCGGTGACATCATCGCGCAGCAGCATGTCCGCAATCGGCTCGAGATAACTGATCAGGTAAATTGATGCAGGCGCAGTCACCGCGACGACTCCACCGCGGCAAAATCGAGATCGCGGGCGACGAAAACGCTTGCCGACGCGCCCTGTTTGATGCGCAACGTTGGCTGAATATTGCCCGAATTAAACAGCGGCTGCGCGGCGCCTTGTACCGTTCCGGGCAACGCCACGACCACGTTGGAATTGCCCAAACGTGATGCCAGGTTGACCCCGATATCCAGCGACGATTGCAGGACCGCCCCGGCAAATCGTTCGAAGAAATGGCTGTTCACCTTGCCGCGAATACCGACCCGGCCCAGCGGATCGGCAGAGGGAGAGCCGATCGCGATCGTCGCGCCATCAGGGCGGACGAGACGAGTCCACATGACCAGAGCGCGGTTCTGGCCGGGTGCTAGATCGGCGGCATATTCGCCCATCAACCGGCTGCCGCGCGGGATCAGTACGCGTGTGCCATCCGATCCAAGCACATCGCGTGAGACGATTGCGCGAGCAGGCCCCGGGCGGGTCGAATCGAGCGCGGTTTCCAGTACGATCGGAATAAGTGCGCCTTGCGGAACCGTTGTCGCGCGGTGCCGCAACCGGCTGGCGCGCGCGGTATTGGACTGGTCAGCAGCACCAGCACCTCCCGGCTCGCCGCCGCCCCCTGGCGCTATAGCCTCGCCAGTCGTCGTATCGAGCACCAGAGCGGACTCCGATGTGCCGGGCGTTCGTGCGGGTGGACCGGAAACCGGCGGTGCGGGTGGCGGCATGTAGTAAGGCCTTGGCGGCGCGGGAGGGGGGCTGGAATAGGTCGGTTGCGGTGCCGGTAGGGGCGGTGGTGCCTCGAACGTGGCGACCGCAGGATATTCGAACGGCTCGTCGTTCCTGATCGGCTCGACCGGCACGAACAACGGCGTCAGCGGCTGGGGAATGCCATATTCGTCGATACGCGTCAGATCGACCGCAGGAGCCGTTCGGGTCACGCGGCGGCTTTCCAGAATGGCGAAAAGGGTCGCGGCCACCAGCACCAGTCCGCTGGCATAGATCCACCACGGGACGCGCCAGCCGGTCGCGGCTACAACGGGCCTGATATCGGCCTCGTCGGCGGCCATATCCGGGTTCAAATCGAGCGGAGGCGACGGTTCCATGGTCACTTTCCTGTCGTTCGCGTGCGTACGGCTTTTGCAGTTTGCTTGCCGATCCGGAAAATCAGGCGGTCGGATACGCTATCGATCACATAGATGTCATCTCGCACCGCGCCATCGACAAGCCGCTCATCGCCATTGCGATCCACGGCAAAGATCGCAGGCATGGCAACGTCGTCGGGGAAGACCAGAAAGGTCTTCTGACCGTTATCGCCGATCTCCGACGGGCGAAGTAGCTTAGCACCGCTCAACCGGTAATTGCCCGTGTCGGCGGTATCGACCGGGGCAGGCCGTGCACTTTCGGCAGGCTGATATTCAAACCGCACGGTGAAGGGCAGATCGGCTTGCGACTGATAGGCAGGGTTCAGTTCGAAGACATAAGTCCGAGCGTCGGTAACAACGGTCAGGTTGCTGACAACATCGCCCTGCACCGACTTGATGAACAGCCGGTCGCCGCGCCGGTTGGGCGTGACGCTCCACGCTGCCGCGTTCCCCACCGCCACATTTTCGATGCGTTCGTCGGCAGCAAATTCGAGCGTCAGCTGATAGCCGGTCGCGATATCGAGCTGCACCACCTGTTCGGCATCATAGACCACCGACTGGATGCGCGGATCGCCTGCGCCGGGTTGCGGGCGGATCTCGGCGTGAACGGGTGCGGCGTAAGCGACCAGGATCAGGAGCAGTTTCTTCATTGGCTGTCGCCCCGGCGCGGAGCCCATTCGCGCCCTGTGTCGACCGGTGCGGCACCGAATTCGATTTGCGTTCGCCGCCCGGAAGCTTGCGGGCTTGCCGGTCGGTCCAGCACGCCGATCGCAGGGGGCGATTGTTGCACCGCGCCATCCACGGTGCCGTCCGGCGACATCAACGCTGCCGGTTCGACATCGGGCAGCGTTTCCTGATTGCGCCGATAGCGCTCCACCTGAAACCCAAGCGGGTTGATAAGGCGGTCTTCGGCCTGAAGCGGCTGCTGCGAGAAGCGGTAGCGGATGACCGACACCCAATGGCGCGGCGCGCCCAGTTGCCCACCTTCATCGCGCTTGACCGTGGTATAGCGGACCAAAGATGATTTATTGTTGAGCGCGGTCACGCTGTTCACCCAAGTTTCGACTGTCGTCGACCGCGGATATCTGGCCAGCGGACTGTCCGGGTTCGACGCCTGCACCGAATTGATATAGCTGCTGCGCGCGCCGCCCGTGGACCATAATGACACCTTGCGGTAATTGGACTGCAGCTCGTCGATATCAAAGCTTTCCCGCGCGATGACATATTGTGCCAGAAACGACTGCGTCAGCGCCGTATCGGGGGTGATCCGCTCCGCATCGAGCGGCTGCAATTCCTGCACAAAGCCTGTCGTGCGATCAACCAGCAACGTATAGGGCACGACCGTTTTCAAAGGCGTCAGTGTCATGAGTGCGGCGGCCTCGAATAGCGCGACGGTTGTCGCGATCCCGGCGACGATCCACGCCACGCGCTTCGACCTACGCGCCGCGTCGTCGGTGCTGGCTGCCCAGCTACCTGCCTCGACATAATAAGCGTCGAGCGCCTCGCGTTCGGACTTTTTCATGCTATCTGATCCCGCCTGGTTGCAAGCGCGGAAACGCGGGTCTGCGTCCGGCGTTGAAAGTTACGGCCGATGGGGGTTGCAGTTTCATCGCTTGTCCCGCGCGCTGGCGTGTGCGGATTTCCGCCGCGCTCGGTTAGGCTTGCCGCAGGCAAGGCCAGCGCCTGATCGCGGCGCTGGGCGTTCTGCGCCGCAGCGGCAATCAGTTGCGCTCGATCGGGCTGCGCAGCCGATGCCCTTTCGGGCAGATTTTCACGCGGCGGCAGAATCGCACTTGGCGCGTGCCGGCTATCCTGGCCCCACAGCCGATCGGGTAGGGCCGCAGGAATCCGGAACCCGTAACCAATCCGAGCTGCCACGAGCAATGCCGCAAGCAGCGTCAATGCAAAGACCAGCATGGCTGCATAAATTTCAATTGCGACACCCGGGGTCGGCTGATTGACCAGACGGCGGGCGATGACATCATTAAGCCAGGGTGAGAGCAACGCCAGTTGAACCCCCAGGATCGTCGCCGTCGCCACCGCGCCAAGCAGCACCCCGACAAGCGCACGCACCCAACCCTCGAACAAGCCGTAGGTGCCGCGAAACAGCAGGAAGATCATGAAGATCGGACCCAGCGCGAGCAGCAAACCGGCGATGAGCCTGACCACCGCAAATGCGCCGATCGTTGCGGCCAGATACAAGGTGCGCGACTTGCCGATCTGCTCTTCGGCGTCGATCGTGTCCCAGGCCGTGATCGGCGGACCCGGCTGCGCTGCGGTTACCGGGACGGCAAACCCGTCAGTTGGTGGTGCCTGCAGCGCTTCGCGCCCGGTGCCAAGCTCGGCGATCTGGATGAGGGAGGTATCAACGCTCTGCAGCCATGGAACAAGCCCGCCGCCCGACCCCGGCAAGGCTGCGCCGCCGCCGATCTGGCTGGCCAGTTCGGCGGGGCCGCGCATCGTGACGTCGTAGACAACGGTCCGGTAAGCGGGCCAGCTCGTCGCCAGCGCGAGCACAAAGCCGACCTTGACCACTGCAACCACACCGTCACGCGCGGTCGGCACCTGGCCAAGCAGCATCCGGTAGCCGAACAAGGCGACGAAGATCGTCAGCGCGCTAGTCAGCATCAACCCCGCCGACGAACCCGAAGCCGACAGCACCCGGTATCCGCTTTCGCCGATATTGAGCGCCTGGCAGTCGATATAGCGCAGAGTATTGCTCAGAAACTCACCGCCGGTTGTTTGCCCGCCGCAGATCATTGCGCGCGCTCCAGCAACACCGGCAGCCAGTTTTGCGGATCATCGCCGACTTCGCTGCGAATCGTATCGAGAATGCGCACCGTCCGTTCTCGCCCCGACAGGATCGTCAGCAAATCGGTTTCGCCGGTCAGATTCAGTCTTGCCACCACGCTGTCGGTGCCGTGCTTGATCAGGAAGCAATGCGATTCTTCGGGCAATGTTTGCACGATGCGATATTCGTGCTCGGTCAGGCCGAACCCGCCGATATAATCTTCGGCCTGCGCGCGCGGGTTGGCCATGAAGATCTGCGTTGCGGCCTGCTCGATAATCGCGCTGGCGATCTTGCTCGACAGCGCGTCCTGCGCGCTCTGCGTGGCAAAGCCCACAATGCCGTTGCGCTTGCGGATTGTTTTTTCCCAATCTTTGATCCGCCGCACAAAAATCTCATCGTCCAGCGCCTTCCAGCCTTCATCGACAACGATAATCGATTTGGTTCCGTCCAGCCGTTCTTCGACCCGCTGGAACAGATACATCATGGCAGGGGTGCGCACGGCGGGATCGTCAAGGATCGCGGTCATGTCGAAGCCGATCGAATGCGCGGTCAGATCGGTTCGGTCGATTTCGTTGTCGAACAGCCAGGCGCGTTCGCCTTCGCCCCACCACGGCCGCAACCGCGCCCACAGATCATTGTCGCCCGGACGTTGTCCGCCGCGAAACAAAGCGGCCAGGAAGCAGAGGCGGCGATGATGGAAAGGCTGGCCGAAATTGGCATCGACCGCATCCTTGATCTGGGCAACTTCGTTAATGTCGGCTCCGCCGGCCAGCTGCGCAATCCAGTCGGCAAGGAACTGCCTGTTAGCTGCCGTATCGTCCATCTGAAGCGGATTCAGCCCCGACGGTACGCCCGGACGCAGCACGTCATATTGTCCGCCGATCGCGCGGATGAACAGCTCCGCCCCCCGGTCCTTGTCAAAAAAGATGATGCGCGGAGAAAATTTGCGCGCTTGTGCCAGCAAGAAATTGAGCACCACGGTCTTGCCCGACCCCGATGGGCCGATCACCGTGAAATTGCCGAGATCGCCCTTGTGGAAATTGAAATAATATGGGCCTGCCGCCGTGGTTTCGAGCAGGGTGACCGCTGGCCCCCAGTGATTGCCGCCGGCCTTGCCCAGCGCGAAATTATGGGCACTGGCAAGACCTGCAAAATTGCCTGTCGAGACAAGCCCGCGCCGCGCGATATATTTGAAGTTGCCCGGAAACTGCGCCCAGAACGCCGATTCAAGGCCGATATCCTCGCGGACCGCGATGATGCCCAGATCGGACAAAGTCGCCTGAACCTCGGACGCACCGGCATCGACCTCGGCCAGGCTGCTACCGTGGACCGCAACAGTCATATGATGTTCGCCAAAGCCTGCGCGGCCCGCCGCGACCTTGTCCTTGGCGCTCGACAATTCACCCCGCAGGCTGATCGCCTCATCATCGGCCGACCGCATCCGGCGCAGGGCCAGATTCATCTGCCCCAGTGCCGCCTGCCGCTCGACAAAACCGAAAGACTGGCTGGTGGTCAGTTCGAACGGCAATCGAAGCAGATCATCGAACATGCCCGGCGCTGTCTGGCCGGGATAGTCCTTGATCGACAGCATCGCGACAAAGCTCGATCCCATCTGCCCGGCGGGGCCAAGCTCGACGGTCTGCTGCCCGAAACTGATGCGCCGGTACGGCAAATAAGCGCCAATGTCCTGCGTCGGCATCAGCACCGGGCGCATTTTGCCGTTGTAAAGCGCGGAGAGGAATTCCAGCGTTTCCGAGCACGCACCCTGCGGCGAAGAATAAGCACCGAGCAGACGCGGGCCATAGCTGCCTAGCTGCGCCATAATCGCGTCGCGCGCAGCATCGAGCTGGCGGATTTCGTGGGCTACCAAACTCTGCCGATTACCGGACACATTGCCCAGCCAGCCCTTCATGCGGTCGGCAACCCCGATCCGCCCCGGCAGCGGCCTGCGCACCAGCGTCAGGAACAGGTCGTTGACATACAGGCTCTTGCTATCGAGTCGCAATTGCCACGCATCGTTCAACGCGCCCGAAAACCAGTCGGGATACTTGCCCGTCATCCCGATATCGACGCGGCGGCGGATGACATGGTGATAGAGCGCAAAACGCGACGAGCCAATCGCTTGCAACATGCTGTCGCGCAGCATTTTGCGATAGTTTATTTCTTCAGCATCGGCTGTCTCGAACAATAGCCCGCGCAAATATATCGTCTGCAACAACATTCCGTCGCGCGTCTCGACTACGTGATCGTTGACGTGCCGCGCGTAGTTGAGATGGCTGCCTGCGGATCTTTCACGCGCATTGGCACGCGCATCGTTGGTTAAGGCCGGTAGGAGTTGCAACGCCATATCCTGTAATTGGGGATGCGGGGACACCGGCTGAGGCGTGTGAACCAGATATCGATAATGCGGGGCTCATTTAGACTGATAAGGACGCCCACGCCGTGGATAGCGAGCGCCGCCAGCAACACCCAGAGTGAGCGAAAAATCAGGAACAGTTCGGTGCACACCACCGCGTTCACCACGAAGAATGCGTAGGTCACGCCCGCAAACATCTGCGGACGCGTCAGTGCGACGAACAGCGGATCGGAATCGATGCTGCGCACGGTTCAGTTACCAAGACTGGCCGTGGACTGGATTCCGCCGACGATTGACGCAGCACCGAACAGGATGAAACAGCCCAGAACGACAGTGCCACCAAAGCGCCAATTGATCCGTCCGCTCAGCATCAGTAAGCCGACGGAGGCGACCGCAATAATGGCAACGACTGTCGCCACGGTGCCGAGCAACGTTCCCTGCAACCAGCTGACCGCTGAAACGATCGGTCCGGAGCCTGCTGGATCGGCGAGCGAACCCTGTGCTGCTGCGGCAACCGGGGCGATCAAGATGCCAGTGATGGCAAGCGGACCCAGATTGCGCCAAAACTGCACATGACGCGCGCTATCGAAACGAATGCTTTTTTTTGCTTCTGCACTCATGGCAATCTCTTTTTAACGGTGCTGGTTGTTGGCTTGCTAAGCATGACTTTAAGCCTGTAATTAATGCGGAAAAGTAAATATTTTGCTATGCAAGGACGTGCATTCTCTTTGACGTTGCGGATGAAAACAGCTTGATCTGGGGACCGAAACGGAATGAAGAGAAGGTTGTGCTTTGTTGTCACGCTCGCGCGCGGTGCTACGAAAATCCACCGAATGTCGCTGTCGATTGATACCGCCAGCATCCCGTTCGCCATTGCCGACAAGCGAGGCGGGGCGCGTGCCTATCACTTGACGCGCGGTTAGGACGGTCAGCAGCGGGATACCGAACTTGGGGTCGCTGCATTTGCCGACATTTGGGATGAAGCGCACAGGTCAGCCGAAGGTATCGACCGCGATAAGCCACCTAAAAGCAGGGTCGAGGGCAACTTTGAGCAAATTGGAAATGTCTGACATTATAAATCAAACAGATAGAGCGAACACTCCAATCCAAACCCTTCCGCCAAACGCCGCCGTTTGTACGACGCTGCCGTCAATGGCTTTCGCCACGCGATTCGGCGCACGGGCTTGGCGGCATCATTTCCTGTTTGAAAGCTGAGCCTTGCCTCGTCAAAGTCCGAGTTCGTGGTCGAGACCGAGTATCCATCGCTGGGCGGGCTTCCGGATCAGGCCGATGATTATGGGGACCAACCACGGCGCGGCGCGCACGATGCGACCCGGCGCGGTCGCCGGGCGAGGCGGACCCATGGCGCGCTTGATCTGGCCCACCACTTTCTCGACCATCGGGCGGCGGAGACCGTCATAGCGGTCGAGTTGCCTGCGGCTGTAAAGCTCGGCGAACACATACGCGTCCTCGATCCCCAAATTCATGCCGCGCGCCCCGATGCCCGAGTGGATGTGCGCGGCGTCCCCAGCGAGATAGAAGGGGGGATCGGCAAACCGACCGGCGACACGGTTGGAGACGCCAAAATCCGACTCCCAATGGATTTTGCCGATCTTGGTGCCGGCCGGGAGCTGAGTCAGCATGTCAGGCACATTCCCGAGCACGCGCCAAAGATTGTCGTGGTGCCGCACGAGAAACATGCCACCTTGATCGTGAAGCACGATATGCGCTTCATCGCGGGGCATCGGCAGGTCTTCCAGCTCCACATCGTTGACACGCCACGGTTCGTTATAGGCTTCGCCATCAAACGAAATGCCGAGGCTCTTGCGAACCAAGCTCCCGGCCCCTCCAGCCTCGAGCACACAGTCGGCAGTGACAGAGCTGCGCGTTTCTCCTGACTGGATTTCCACCACGGCTTTGCCTCCGTCATTGCGAGCCGAAACTGCTTCGACACCGCGTTCGACGATCACGCCGCGCTCGGCGAGCGCCGTCTCGATCAGGCGCTCTGAATCCGCCTGACTCTGGACCAGCAGGAAGGGAAATTGATCCTCGACCTCGTTCAGCCGCAGCGTGGCTAGTATGCGACCCCGACGATGCAAGTTGAGCCGTTCGAGCCGTCGCCCGTTGGCGAGATAGCGGCTTGTGACTCCGCTCTCCGACAGCAAGGATAGCGTGCGCGCATTCACGCCGAACGCCTTCGACCATGGCGAGCGCTCCGACATTCGTTCAACGAGGCGCGGATGATGGCCGCTTTCGGCGAGAAACAGCGCGGCGGCGAGCCCTGTCGGTCCCGCGCCGATGATAAGAACTTCCGCATGGTCAGTCATCTAGGCACTCCCATTGTAAGCAAACACTAACAATAGAAGTGCTTGGCCTGTCAATAGTTCATCGAAGCGCTAAAGTGGTGATATGCCTACCGCGATCAACGCCGTTCACATCCTCGAAAGCGTGCTGACCGTCTGGCGTGAGGACGGCTATCAACGCGCGACGACGCGCAAGGTGGCGGCACTGGCCGGCATCAGCGAGATCACGCTATTCAGGCGGTACGGGGACAAAGCCGCCCTCTTTCGAGCTGCACTGGAACTTGAGGCCGAGCGGTTCACCGCCGAGGCAATTGACTACAGCGGCGACGTAAGGGCCGACCTGGTGACTATCGTGCGGGCCTATTCCGCACTGCTGGATCGAAGCGCACCCATCATCCTCGACTTCCTATTGGAAGGCCCGCGCAATCCACAACTCGCTCGCATCCGGGTGGTGCCCTTGGCGGCAATCGGCAAGGTCGCAACCGTCATCGCGAAACATCAGGCGGAGGGTCGGCTACGGGACGGTCCCCCCATCGCGGCCATACTTGCGCTGCTGAGCCCACTCATGCTGTCCGCGCTACTCGCACGCGTACAGCCCGGAATGGCGATGCCAATTGGTCACAGCGAGCGGGTGACCGCATTCTTGCAGGGATGGGGCATGCCAAGTTGAGGGAAGCGCTGCCTGGCCGGCGAGATACTGGCATGCTAACCTTAACCACACTTCACCTCATCGTAGCGCTACAGCGTAAACGTAGTGATCACCTTCATCAGCCGTGGCCCGCCACCGGCCGCTCGCGAAATAGCCTCGCTCCGCCTACGGACTCCGTGGGCCCCGGCCCAAGGTTACGAAATGTTTTGAAATTCACGCTAACCCGCATCCCATCGACAAATGGGGTTAGCGATGGGTTCCGAGAACATGTTCCGCAAGGTGTTTGGCCGCAAGGTGGTGGGAGATGCCTTAGCGCCGCGCACCAGCGGTGCTGAGACACTGCACCCGGGCCTGAACTCAGAATTGCAGCGGCTTGATCTGCTCAGGAGCGGGTTGGGCCGCAAGGCGATCCACTATGTTGCCACGGGCGAGCGGGGCGATCTGTTCGAGCAGCTCTTGGCGCTGTCGACGGCGAGTTACGAAGTGCGCAAAGCCTATGAGCAGGCCGAGCCGCGCAACCACACGCTTCAGCGAGCAACCGATGCGGGGGTGGTCCGTGGCGAGATTGCGCCCGGACCGGTCGTTCTGCGCGCGCTCGAACTGCGCCTCGCGGCAGCCCAGAAAAACACCAGTTGGAGCTACAGTCCGAGGCCGCAAGAGACCGTCATTACCGCCCTGTCGGGCATGCTCAACATCGGCCTCCGCGAGCTGGAGACCGACTATAGAGTCGACTGGAGCAAGGCGATTCGTGTCGAAGCCGCGCTCGATCTCTTCAAGGTCTGTGGCGGCGGCATGACGGAATTCTTCGGGTTTCTGCTTAACCGGGGCGAAACCATCAACCCCGCAGGCCACCCCGATAGCTGGTCGGCAAGTGCCGCCTGCCGGAGCTATCTCCACACCGAGACCGCCGCCTTTGTCGCCGCCATGCGCGAAACCGCCGGCACGAGGCGCGCGAACGGATTGACGCTGGCGGTTCACCACGACGTCTGGAACTCGCCTGAAGTCGAGGCGCTGATCGTGGCGATGCTGGCAAAGCCCTTCACCAAGGAGGATCGCACCGCTGCGGTCGCGATGCTCACCCGGCTCGATGCTTCAGAGCTACTCGGCGTGCTGGAGCGGCACCTTTCCAAAGGCGATGCCGACACCCGCCTCGCGCTGGTCGAAGCCGCCGGGCGTGCGGCGACGCCCGAGCTTATCGCGCTGCTGGCCGAGCGCGCGAAGGTGGAGAAAACTGCCAAGGTGCAGGCTGCGATTGCGGCGGTCCTGGAGGTGCAATCGACCAGCTTCGATGCGCCTATGGCTTCGAATGACGGCGAGGGCGAAACCGCAAGTTACCTCGCCATCACTGGCGAGACCATCACCTGCCCGCCGCGCATCGATACCGGCAGCGCAGAAATCCCCGCGCCGTCGGACGAGGCCTGCATCGGCTTTGTCGATCTGATGCCCGTGATCGTGGAGATGCGCCGCAAGCGGAGAGAGGATTACAACAAGCGCTATAATCGCACCGGCAGCAATGCCGGTCCGGTTCCCAAACCGGATGATCGTGAAACCATCGAATGGGCCTTCGCCACACTCACCCGGGCCGCGCCGCAGCCGCCCTATGATCCTTCGAAAATCGACCATGTCGGGATATTGATCCGTGATGTGCGCGGTACGCCGGAGGGGCAGAAGTGGCTGCGCAGCGTGCTGGATGTGCTGCCCATCGCGGCCCGATTGCAGATCCTGACGGCCACACGTCAGGGCGATCGCGCAGCCATTATCGGATCAGGATATGCGCACAATCCGCATGAGGTGTTCGGCGTCGATCTGCTGCGCGAATGGCTGGCTGATGGCTTGTTGGACCTGCGCGACATCGTCGATGCCCAGAACCTGCGCGTGGCTCTTGCCGCGAGCCGCGACAGCTATGGCCCCGACCGCCTGCTGACCGCGCTTGAGTCCTTGCCAATTGGCGCGCTGTGGCCGTGTCTCGCGGAAAATATGGAGGTGTTCGACGAAGCCTTCGGCCTGCGCCCGGCCACCACCACGATGCTGCTAGACCGGGTAATGGCGGTGCTGGCGATGCTGCCGGCGGTGCCGCAGCGTTACCTACCGCGCCTCACCGAAATCGCCGTATCCGAAAAACGCCCGCTGCGCCTGCAAGCGATGGCGCTGCAGCGTGAGGCCAAGGACCTGCCCAAGCGGATCGAAGCGCTGCTGGATGACAAGCGCCAGCCGGTGCGGATCAACGCCGCGAGCTGGCTCGCCGATATTCGTTCGACCGCGAGTGAGAAGGCACTGCGGGCGCGGCTGAAGAAGGAGAAATCCGATCCCGTCCGCGCCGCGCTGATCGTCGCGCTGCAACGGCTGGGCGCGGATTTGACCGATGTGATCGGCCCGGCCTCGCTGATTGCCGAGGCTGAGAAAGCCAATGCCAAAACCCCGCCCAAGCTGCCCGAATGGCTGATCGCCTACCGCATCCCGCCAGTCCGGTTCCGCGACGGCGCGAACGTGCCGCCAGCGGTGGTGGAATATTGGCTAGCGCTCGCCATCCGCCTGAAAGACCCCAGCGCGCACGGCCAGTTCGGCATCTATCTCGACCAGCTCGACCCCGCCGATGCGCGCAAGCTGTCTGGCTGGGTGCTTGAAAGCTGGATCGCCTACGACACCACAGGTCCGACCCGCGAAGAGGCGACCGCCTCTGCGCAGTCGCGCTATCTTGGTGCCTTTGTCTATACCAATGGCCGCCATCTCCGCGGGGCGCAGCTGCCACCAGACGAACAGGCCGCGCTGATTGAGCGGCTGATCCGGGACAAGATGGCCGAACTGCCCAACTCCGGCACTGACACCAAGGGCCTGCTGGCGCTCGCTTGCCGCGCTGATCCGGTGTGGGCAGCTGGCCGCGTGCGGTGGTTCCTGAAAAAGCACGGCCGCCGTTCCAATCAGGCGATGGCGCTGCTGGAAGCCCTCGCTGGCACCGGCGCGCCGGCCGCGCTGCAAGTGGTGATCGCCGCCTCCACCCGCCTCAAGCAGAAGAGCACGCAGGCCCGCGCCGCCGAAATCGCGCAGCGCTATGCCGATGATCGCGGCTGGAGCGTCGATGAACTCGCCGATCGCACCGTGCCGTCGGCAGGGTTCGATGATGATGGCGAGCTTGATCTTGCCTGCGGTGAGGATGCCAAGCCGTATGTGGCGCGACTGGATGCGGCGCTGGCGATCCACCTGTTCAACCCCGATGGCAAGGTGGTGAAGGCGCTGCCCGCTGGCGATGATGACAACACCAAGGAAGCAAAGAAGGCCTTCACCGCCGCCAAGAAGGAGCTGGCGCAGGTCATCGAATTGCAGGCCACGCGCCTGTTCGAAGCGATGTGTGTTGAACGGCAATGGCCGGTCGCGGACTGGCGGCTCGCCTTCCATCAACACCCCGTGATGCGCCGCTTGATCGAACGGCTGGTGTGGCAGGGGCTGGATGCTGTCGGCCAGCCGCTCGGCCTGTTCCGCCCGACGCAGGAAGGCGATTTCACCGACGCTACCGACAATGATGTCGCGATTGACGATTTCGCCGCCGTCCGCCTCGCTCATGGCGCGCTGGTGGATGCGGAAACCTGCGCGGCTTGGACGCAGCATCTGAAGGATTACGAGGTCAAACCCTTCCTCGCGCAGTTCGATACCTTGCGCGCGCCACTCACCCCCGAACTGGCCGAGGCCGAGGCGATTACCGACCGGCAGGGCTGGGCTGCCGACAGCCGGACCTTCCGGGGCGCGGCGGAAAGGCGCGGCTATCAGCGGGTGATGCGCGACAGCGGCGGGTGTCACGAATACGTCAAGGAATTCCCCTCGCACGGGATCACCGCGACGATCTGGCACTCCGGCTCCTATGCGGTGGACGAGAACCTGCGCCAAGCGTTGAAGGAACTGAAGTTCACCAAGGCGGGCCATCGCGGCGTCTATCGGCTCAAGGATGTGCCGCCGGTGTTGCTGGCGGAATGCTGGGCAGATTACCACGCGGTCGCCGCCAAGGGCGCGTTCGATCCGGAGTGGGAGAAAATCTCGCCGTGGTGACGGGCTAAACCAGCAGCGTCGGTCCGCAGCGCTGCTGGCGCGCGAGCATCAGCGCGTAAGCGGCGGCGAGCAAGCCCGCGCTATCCTCCGCTGCGCGCAGCATCTCGGCCAGCCTGACCAGCCCCAGCCGCTCCAGCCGCTCGCCATGCGTAGCGCGCTCGGCATCGAGCGTGCGGGCGAGGGAGGGGCCAATCTCCGCGCGGTCGATCAGATGACGCCATGCCTTCGCCAGCACCGCATCGGTGCCGCTGCGGGGCGCGATCCCGAACCGCCGCCCTGCGCCGGGCCGCAAGCGCGCGAGCCAATCGCGCACGCTGGCCTTGTCCGCCCCAAAGGGGCGCCATGGTCGTTCCCACAGCGTCAGATTGACCGGCTCCGCATCCTCGCCGCCCGTCTTGAACAGCGTGATCGGGCGCGCCGACAGCCGCTCCCCCTGCCGCTCCAACCGCACCAGCACCATCCCTTGCCAAGCGGTACGGACATTGGCCTCAAGGGCCTCGATCGCGAGCGACACTGGCTCCTCGTGGTCGAGCGTCAGCGCCAGCCATGCACCCGCCGCGTCACGCACCGGCCAGACCAATTGCTGGGCGAGGTCATCGAAGTACGGCGGGGCAATCTGGGTCGGCGCGATCAGCGCGACCGCCGCCTGCTCGATCGTGTCAATGCCGAGCCCGACCTGCGCGATCCAGTCACTGCGCAGCGCCTCCCAGTGGCGCACGATACACGGCCAGGCGAGATCGGGCATTAGTTTGCGGGCGATGATCGCGGCATTGGCGCTGCCGGGCGCAGACAGGCGGCCATCGGCGGAGCGGCGCGCGCCGGTCAGGGTAAAGCGCGCGTGGGACAGGATGGCGAGCGGTTCATTGTGCCAATAGGTCTGATTGCGCCACGCATCGCGCGGGATGAACCCCGGGTCCTGCCCCGGCCCCCGCGCCAACGTGGTGGAGAGCCACTGGCCGGTGGCAGGCTCGATAAACCACGATGTCACCCCGCGCGCGCCAGCGGCGCTCGTCCAGCGCTCTGCCCCGCAGCCGACCAGTTCCAGCGGGGCACTCTCGGCGAAATCGCGCCGCACTTTGCCCGCCAAAGCGATGCGCCGCTCGGGATCGCCGCGATCGAGCGCGCGCACGAGGGCAAAGGCGCTGGCGGCGAGTTCCAGCATCCGGTCAGGCTCAAAATCGAGCGAACGCCCGCGCCGCAGCCGCATCTGCGCGGCAATGGCGCGCAGTATCGCGGCCAGACGCGGTAAGGCATCGGCGCGCGATGAGACCGACAGTTCGAACAGCGATTCCTCCAACGGCAAGGGCGCGAGGTTCATGCCCAGCATCGCGACCTCATGCAGCGCGCCGGTGATCCGGGCGAGGAAGGCGGGATCGACGGCGACGGGGCCAATATCCGCCTCCTCATCCTCGGGCGAGGCCACGGGCAGGCTCGCCCCGAAATGGGCCATTGCAGCCAGCACGGCGGCGGCATGATAGGCCTTGGCGCGGGCCTTGGTCGCTTTGGAGACAATCCCGTCAAATCCCTGCCCGCGCAATATCCGCACCGGGCCGTCGATTTCGGTGAAGGTCACGGCGATGGCATTGGGCGATGGTTCAACCGCGACTGCTGCTGGAGCGAGTTCCAGTGCCGCGCGCCAGCCCGCCTTGCCCGCCCATTTGGCGAGCCGTTCAGGGTCGAGATCGGCCAGAATGGTGGCTGGATCAGCAGGAGCTTCAGGCTCAGCCGCTGCCTCAGCCGCGCCAGCCTCCGCATTGCGCAAATGGATCACTGCCGCGAGACGGTGACGGCACACCGCGACCGATTTGCACGCACATTCTGCCTTGCCCGGCCCGCGCGCGTCGAGGGTGACGCGGTGGCCATCGGCCTCCACCTCGGCGCGGCCTGGGGCGGCGCTGACCACCGCGACCTTCCCTTCCTCGACATCGCGGTGCGCGCGGCGGACAAGGCCGGGATTGGCGAGCGTCGCCAGCGCGGCATCGTCAAATGCGGCAAGGCTGGCGTGCAGCGCCGGGTCGATCACGTGATCACCCCGCCGATCCACTCGGCAAAATGCTCCGGCGTCAGCGCCGCGACCTGCATCCCGCAGCCCGTCAGCCGCTCGGCCATGCGCCGATCATAGGCGGGCGCGGCATCATCGGAGAGCGCGCCGAGCCCCAGCATCGTCACCCGCGCCGAGGCCATCCGCCGCGCCGAAGCGAGCATCCGCGTGACCGATCCGCCCTCCTCGAAATCGCTGACGAGCACGAAGATCGTGCGCGTGGGCTGCGTGATGAGCCTCTCACAATATTCCATCGCCGAAGCGATGTCGGTGCCCCCGCCCAATTGCACCGCCATCAGCACTTCGACCGGATCATGCGCCTCGCTGCTGAGGTCGACGATCGAGGTGTCGAACACGATCAGCTTCACCTCTACCGCTGGCAGCGCGGTCAGGATCGACGCCATGACGGCAGCATAGATGGTCGATGACAGCATCGATCCCGATTGGTCGACGCACAGGATGATCGTCCACGGCAGGCGGCGGCGGCTGCGCCCGTGGAAGCGCAACCGGTCAGCGATGATCACCTGCCGCTCCGCATCCCAATTCTTGAGGTTGTCGCGGATGGTTGCCTGCCAATCGAAGGTCTGCATCGATTTGATCTGGCTGCGGCGGAAGCGATTGGGGCGACCGGCCAGCGCGTTTTCGACCTTGGGCTTCAGCCGCTTGACGATCTCGTCCACCACGGTGCGGGTGATCTCGCGGATCTTCTCGCGCATCGCCGGATCGGCCCCGCCCTTATAGGCGATCAGGGCTTTGAGCAGATCCTTGTTCGGCTCCAGCGCATCGAGCACGCCGGGATCGGACAGCAATTCGGTCATGCCGAGATTGTCGATCGCGTGGGCCTGCACCGTCTCGTAGACCGATTGGGGGAACAGCGCGCGCAACTCGCCGAGCCAGCCCAATGCGGTGAGATTACTGGGATCCATTGAACCAAATCGGTTTTTACCGCGTGTATCGCGCCGCAGCCCGCGCCGCTCCATCTCGCGGGCGTAGAGGTAATCAAGCGCGCGGTCGGTGCGCTGCTGCTCGCGGGTCATACCGCTACCCGGCAGATTGCGCTCGGCATAGCGGCCCAGCACCATCCGCCAGCGGCGCAGGTGAACGGGATCGCTCATGCCACACCATCCCGCGCCAGCACGTCCGCCAATTCGCGGTCGAGCCGCAGGTTTTCGTGCATTTCGTGTTCGGAAATGCCGATGTCGGCGGTGAGTGCGCCCGGTTTCGCTCCGAGCCGTGCGGCGATGTCTTCCGCCAGCCGGTCGACCTCACGCGGGTCGAGCGGCATCAGCGCTAGGCGCATATAGGGCAGCAGCTCGGTGAAGGCCTCCTCGTCCAGCCCGGCGATCACGCTATCGAGCGTGTCGATGATCGCGGGCATCGTCCACACCAGTTCGCGCGCAATCGCGATCACCCCTCCGAGAAACGCCAACCGATCACGCGGGTCGACATAGCCGCTCGCAAGTTCTCCGCGCAGCCGGGCTTCGAGCTCGTCTGCGCTCACCTGCCCGCCCATCAAAGCAAAGGCCGTGACCGCGCCATCGAGCATCGGGTCGAGCTCGCGGGTTTTGAGGTCGGCCAGCGCCTGATCAGCGAGATCGAAATCCACCGGCGCGTCGGATGAGCGCGCCAGTTCAACCGCCCCGCGCAAATCCGCCAGCGCATTGACTGCGCCTGCAACCTGATCCTCCCCGCAATCGGCCAGTTCCGGCAGCAGCAACACCAGCCGCCGCCACGCCGCCTTCACCAGATGATCGAGTGGGCCAATCTCCGTCAGCCCCAGCACCTCGCGCCCGCGCCGCAACAGAACCAGATCGGTGAAGGCTGCGACGACGGAAGGCAGTTCCGGGTCTTCGATCACCTGCTCTTCGATCAGACCAAGGATCGCCTCACCCTCGCGCCCCAGCCCCGCGCGGCAGGCGGCGGCGAACAGGTCAATCGCGGCCAATGCGCTGCGGCCCCTGCCCTGCTCGGTCAGCGCGGCGATGCGGGTGGCGAGCACGAAAGCCAGCGCCTCGCCCAGAGTATCGGCGACTTCGCTGAGCTCGATCAGCCGCGCTTCAACCAGCGGCGACCAGCACACCGCCCACATCTCGTGCAGGCGGTCCAAGGCGATGTCGTTGCGGAAATCGGGGCCGCCGGTGCGCTCGGCAAAGGTCGTATCGATCAGCGCCATGGCGTGGGCAAAGCGGCTCGCGGCGCGGTGGCGCGGTTTGCGGTAGATATCGAGTTCGCGGGTACGGCGCTCGCCATCCTCAGTGTTGAAGCCCAGCGCCTTGGCCTGTGCGCGGGCGGCCTCGACCAGCGGCGGGGAACCGGCCGAAGCGGGCACTTCGCCCAACGCCGTGCCGGTCAGCCAGGCGCGCAGCTCGTTGAGCAGCGGCACCGCTTCGACCGGGATTTCATCCTTGATGAAACTTGATCGGATCGCATCGATCACATCGTCTCGGGTCGGGAAGGGGCGGCCACGCAGTTGAGCCAGCCGCTCGGCCTGTTCGATCGCGTTGGTGATGACGGGGAAGGACGGCACCTCCCCCTTGCCGCTCCGCAGATGCGCGGCGAAACCGGTGATGAGATCGGTGGCGAGCCCCGCTGCGCCATCCTCGCGCGCCTGCCACAGGCGGTCATAATAGCCCGGCAGCGGCAGGCCCGCGCCGTATCCGCGCAAAGCGTCCAATTGCCGCATCCCGTAGCGGATCAGGTAAGACCGCCCCGCCCCGGATTTGGCCGCGATGGGCTTGTCCCTTGAGGCGGCGAACACCGCCTCGGCGTGGAACCCGCCGACAATCGCGATGATTGGTCCGCTGACCTCTTCGCGCACTGCCGAGATTACACTGCGCATCTGCGCCTCGCGTTCGAGCGTGCCGTCATGCGCCATTTCAGCCGCATCGGTCGCGCCCCGGATGCAGGCGCAATATTGCGCAACGTCGAGGAAGAACCCCTGCCAGTCGCCATCAGCAAGGCGGGTTTCGAACAGTTGGTCCCACACCTCATTGCCATCGCGCGCGCCCAGTTCACGGGCCAGCGCCGTGACATAATCGCCGACGGTGAAGCCCTGCTCGCTTCCCAGCAGCGAACGGTCGGGCCGCTCCTCGCCCTCCGACCGCCATGCCCGCGCGGTCGAGGGCAGGTCGATGAAACGCGCCGGAACACCCCGCGCCCGTGCTGCCTGCAAAGCGACGAATTCAGGCGAGTGCGCGCAGAACGGGAAGTAACTCACCACCCGCCGCGCTTTCTCCCCCGCCCCGGTCTCGGCCAGCGACACGATGGCGACCGGCGGACGCGTGCGGGTGTCGCACAGCAGGTCGATCAGCGGATCGAAATCGCACGGCCCTTCGATCAGCACGGCGGCGGGCTGCACCTCGACAATCAGCCGCTCCAGATGCGCCGCACAGGCCGGACTGTGGTGGCGCACCGGCACCACCCACAGATCGCGGTTCGCATCGTGGAGGATCGGGGTCTCCACCTCGGCTCAGCCCAGCTTCAGCGCCCGCGCCGCCTGATAGAAATCCTTCCACGCGCCCGACCGCCCGGCGCGTTCCTTGACGATGTGATCGACATAGGCGCGCAGGCGCTTGCCATCTTCAGGCGCGTCTTTCAGCACCACGCCCTGCAACTGGCGCGCGACATGGGCGGCGGACAGCTTGCCATTGTCGAGATAGGCGGCCTCCAGCGCGGCGGCGTGCATCACGTTGACCGCCTCGGCGGTGGACATCACCGCGTCCGGGCGGTTGAGGCTCACCCCCTCAGCCGTGCGCCCGGTGCGCAGATCCTGAAAGGTGCGCACCAGCACCTCGGCCACGTCGCGCTCGCCGGTGACAGAAACGCCTGCTGGGCCGAGCCGCTCGGCGAGTTGCTTCAGCACCAACTCGCGCTCAAATTCCGGGTCGGCGATGGGGTGGACGGTTTCGAAATTGAACCGGCGTTTCAGCGCGCTCGACATTTCGTGCACCCCGCGGTCGCGCAGGTTGGCGGTGGCGATGACGTTGAAGCCCGGCACCGCGCTCGCCACGGCATCGGGGCCAAGCTCGGGCAGCGCCAGCGCCTTTTCGGACAGGACCGAGATCAGCGCATCCTGCACTTCGGGCGGGCAGCGGGTGATTTCCTCGAACCGCACGATCCGGCCTGATCGCATCGCGTTCAAGACCGGGGATGGCACCAGCGCCCGCTCGCTCGGCCCTTCGGCGAGCAGCAGCGCGTAGTTCCAGCCGTAGCGAATGTGATCCTCGGTCGTGCCCGCCGATCCCTGCACCACCAGCCCTGATGTGCCACTGATCGCAGCGGCGAGCAGTTCGGACAGCAGCGATTTCGCCGTCCCCGGCTCGCCCACCAGCATCAGCCCCTGCTGGCTCATCAGGCTGACGATGGCGCGGTCAACCAACGGATCATCGCCGTAGAACTTGCGCGTCACGCCAACCTTGGGATCGCCCAGCAGAAACCGCCGCACCGCGCGCGGGCTCAACCGCCAGCCCGATGGTTTGGGCGCGGCATCGTCGGCGGCCAGCGCGCTCAATTCAGCGGCATAGCGCGCCTCTGCCGGGGGACGGATCGCGCGCAGTTCAGTATCCATGATTGGCTTTCTTCTTCCATTCGGGATCGAGCCCGGTGCCCTTGTCGGCGATATCGTGGAGGTCACGCCAGCTTTCCGCCAGCAGCACCGGCGGCACCTCCGACAGCGGCAGCAGCCCGCCGGTGTTGGTGCCGCGCAGCTTGCGGAAGCTCAGCGAAATCAGTGCGGAGGGTTGGTTTTCCTCGGGCAGCGGGCTGCCGGTGAATTCGATCATCACCATCACCCCGGCATCGCGGAACGACTTTTCATAGGTGTAGAACCACCCACCATCTTCGGCCCGGCCACGCTGATAGCCGAGCTTGGTCGCCACGCCGCGCAGCTTGAAGCTTTCGATCATCCAGCCTTCGCGGTCCTTGATATCGGTCGCCTTGCCTTGGGTGACGTCGAGCACCGGCAGATCGCGGCCGAGCTGATCGAACGGCGGCTCGACCGCGTAATCCGCCAGATGCTGCCGCCATTTCGCAATCGCCGCAGCCTCCAGCAGCGAGGAATGGGCGAGGCGGACGGTGGTGAAATCGGCCAGCGCCACGTCATTATCCTCGGGATCGGTGTAGCTGCCATCCCCCAGCGGGCGGAACAGCGCGAGCGACTGCCCTTCGCTGCCCAGCCCATCCCACACCAGCCGCGCGGCGAGCCTCCCCACCAGTGGATGCCCGGCGAGGAAGCTCTCCCACTCCGCCACATCCCACTCGCGTTGCAGGAACATTGCCTCCTGCAAGCGCGCGGTTTGTGCGGTGAGCACCTGCTTCACCTCCTTGCGCGCGTTGGAGAGCAGCTTCTTGGCCGCATCAAGCAGCGGCTTCTCGTCATCGACGCGCGGAGCCGGGAGCGCCTTCACCTCGCGGCCTTCGGGGTTCAGGATGATGATGTCATCCTGCGCGCCCAGTTGCAGGCGGTAGGTGCGATCCTCGCCGCAATCGAGCTCCTGAGAGCCATCGGCCTCGAACCCGCCGGTGGGGACGGTGCGATCCGCCAGCTGCGCGGGCGTCCAGCCGTTGCGCGCCGCAATATCGTCCACCAGCGCGCCTGCGAAATCCTGCACGCTTCGTTGCTTCATCCGGTTGGCCGCACCCAGCAGCACCTGCAAGGCGGCGCTTGTCCCGATCGCGGCGAGTACTTCCATCAGCGCCTTGGCCTGCGAGGTGCGCGATCCGTGATCCTTGAGGAAGGGCCGGATCCGCTGCGCCGCATCCGCGCCATTGACCCGTGCGGCGAGCGCGAGGATGCCCTTGCTCTCGCTCGCCGTGCCCAAATAAACGCTGGCCTTCTGCCGCTTCAATTGCGCGAACAGGGCCGTGCGGTCCGTGATGAAATAGTCGGCGCTCTGCGGCCAGCGCTTCACATTGGCGATATTCTGCTGGAGCGTCGCATCGACATGCTGCGCGGCATAGGCATTGGCTTCGGCATCGGAGGGGCGGCGGGTATCCTCGTCAATCCAGCCAGTCAGCACCATCCAGCCCAGCTTGTGCGCATCTCCGGAGGCCAGTCGGTCGAGCCACAGATTGATCAGCGCGTTTCCGCCGGGCTGCTTCAGCTTGGCCGCCAGCGTGATCCACCAGCGCGGCAGAACCGGATCAACCGGGCTGCCATCAGCCCAGTGGAGCTGCGGGACCATGTCGAACGGAAACCAGTCGAGGCCCTTCGGCTTGGTCTTCGCAAGGCCAGCCGTCGCCTCCTTCACCAGCACCGCCGGGTCGAACAGGTGCGACACATCATCGCCGAGCTTTTGCAACGCGGTGATCATCGCCGCACGGGCAACATCGCTTTTCTCTTTCTTGAGCGCGGCTCGGATCGCGGGAAGTTCATCTTTCGCATCCCGTGAGGCGAGCCATTCGGCCGCTAATGCGCGCACGTCCTGCTTGCCGTCGAGCAGTTGCACCGCAATCGCCCCATCAATTCCCGGCGTGTCCTTGAGCAGCGCGCGCGCCGCATCGCGGGTTTTGGCGGCGGTGTCTCCCGCCAGAACCATCGCGCGGTTGCGGTAGCGGTTGGGCAGGATCGGGAATTGCTCTAGCAGCTCCAGCCCGCGCTGCGGCAGCTTGGGCTCGGTAGCGCTTTGCGGCATCATGCCGAGCGCCTGATCAAGATCATCAAACCGGGTGCACAGCGTCGGCCAGATCGGCGTTCCGAAATCGGGCAGGTTCCCACCCCATGTCCAACGTGACTGGAGGAAGCCGCCGATAAAGTCGGTTCCGCCCGCCTCGGTCCACATCGCGATAAAGGTGCGCGCGGTTTGCGGGTCGGTCAGCCGCGCTTGCACCGCGCGGCCCACCGGGCCGCTCCAATCACCGAACAGTGCGTGGATATGGCAATTGGTCATCGCCACTGCGTACCGCGTCAGATGGCGCAGCGTCAGGCGCGGGTCGTGGAAGAAGGCATCCACCGCAGGGTGCTTGAACTGATAGAACTGCATCCAGTCGACCGCCGGGCCGTAAGACTTGGCGATCAGCGGCGTGGTGCCCTCGGCCAACCGCCCCAGCGCGGCGAGTGTGCCCTTGTCTTTGGGCGAATACTGCTTGCTCCAATGCCAGCGCGCCCACCCGGCCTCAGCCTTGCCCTTGGTGAGCAGCTTGTTGAATTCGGCTATTGCCGGCTCAAGAGTGGCAAGCACCTCGGGCGGCACCTTGGTCGGCTGCGGCAAGGTGAGCAGCCCGCCGGCATCGACCCAGTTGCCATCGACTGCGGTGTAGCCCAGCGGGCCATCGGGGTGCGCAGGCACGGCGAACAGTGCGCCCCCATCCTTGGTCGGCGGAGGCGGCGGCGCGGTGCTGATCGCCCCGCCCGCCTGATCGAGCGCGGCGATCACCTTGGGCGCGGTCTCGCTCTCCCGCCAGCGCGCCAGAAGCGGCGGTGCCGCTGTGCCCAGCGCCCCGATGGCAATCGCCACGAGCTCGGCGCGGGTGGCGGGCGCGGCCTTGGCGAAACGCGCTTCGAGCGCCGCTGTCAGTTCCGGTTTGGCGCAAGCGGTGAGCGCCTGCCGCGCGCTCGCCCGCACCTTCTTGGCCGATCCGGTCGCCAGATCGATCAGCAACTCGCGGTAGCTTTCCTGCAAGCCCAAGCGCCCCATCGAACTCGCCAGCTCGGCACGGACATCAGCGGCGAGGTTTGGGGCAGCTGCAATGATCGCGTCCTGCGACGATACCAGCCACTCGCCCAACCCGGTAAAACGCGCGACGCTGTTGCCCGACTGGTAATTGTGCGGATCGCGCGTGAAGACGATGTCAAGCACCGGCGCAATCGCGTCACCGCTCTGTGCCGCCAGATCGCCCAGCACCGACAATGGCTGGGCTTTCCGGTCGCGCGGCAGCCACAGGCTCACCACATGGCGCAGCCAATCGGGCGATTTCCTGGTGCCGTAAATGCCCCAATCGTGGTTCAGCGGTTCCAGCGCCGCCAGCACTTCGCCCAGCCGCTGCATCTGGTCGATGCGCCAATTGCCGAGGTTAGCCAGCAGCGCCTCGCGGTCCCGATCGGGCCAAGTGCGGTGGCGGTGGTTCCAGGCCTGCCGGATCGCGGTTTGCTGCAATTTCAGGATGATCGAGGTGTTGTCGCCCTCAGCAATATAGCGCTGCACCCCCGCAGGCAGATCGCGCCCTTCCTTGGCGAGCGGGGCAAAATAGGCGTTGATCCGGGCCATCGGCAAATCGCCTGACCCTGCCCCGCCTATACCGCCGCTGGCCGCGCGCAATCCGCCCAGCAACCTGTTGAAGAACGAACCGGCCATGCACCCTCCCGCAGTCCGCCGCGCCCGGCGATTGCACTGCACCTGCTATAGGGGGAATTGATCGCATCCCGCAATCACCGTCAGGCATCGCAAGGTGCCAATGTTCCACGTGAAACATCGCCTCTGCTTCGACAAAACCTGGTCAGAACCCGGTCAGAACCCGGCCAGAACCGGACTAGTTGCGCTTCAAAATCAGATATAGCGCGCCTTCGCCGCCGTGGCGGATATGCGCGCGGCGCACGGCACTGATGGCTGAGCCGTGGCGGCTGGCCGCGAGCCAATCGAGCATCTTGGCCCGGATCGCCCCGCGTTTCACCATCCGATCCGCCGGATCGACCGGCCGTTCGCGCCCCGCCACCACCAGCACCACCCGCGCGCCCATCATCCGCGCTTGATCCAGCCCGGCCATGATCCGATCATAGGCGGTATCGAGCGTGTGGCCATGCAGATCGAGCGTCAGATCAGGCTCCAGCCGCCCGCCCTTCACTCGCCGGTCCCAATGCGAATCGAGGCCCTTATCCTCCCCCTTCAGCGGAGGGGAACCGGCGGGCGCAGCCCGGGGGTGGAGGGGCGCGCGCGGTTTTCCGATGGGTTTGACGGGCTTGGCCGGAGCAAGCGGCTTGGGCTCGCTCGCCCCTCCACCAGCCTTTGGCTGGTCCCCCTCCCCGATTCGGGGAGGATCAGGGCGGCGCTTCCCCGCCAACGGCTTCACACTGCTCGCCAGATGCGCCCATGCGGTCTGCTCTCCCGCTGACAACCCGCGCGGGGCTCTCATTGCAGTTTCATGGTGAGCCGCGCCGCAGATGCACGCGGGATCAGCACATAGGCGCGCCCGCGCCCGCTCATCCCGCCGGCGATCCGGCGCGCATCCTCGCCCGCACCCCAGAAGGTGTCGAACCGGTTCGGCCCCTTGATCGCCCCGCCGGTATCCTGTGCAATCCACATGCCCGAAGCCTCGGGCCGATCAAGATCAAGCCACACCGGCGCACCCAGCGGCACAAAGGCCGGGTCCGCCGCCACCGAAGCTTCCCGCCGCACCGGCACGCCAAGCGCCCCCAACGGTCCATCACCCTTCACTTCAGAAAAGAAAATCCAGCTCTTGTTGAGCTGCATCAGCGCGCGCCCTTCCGCCGGATTGTCGCGGATATAGGCCATGATCCCCTGCATCGATCCTGCATACTTGCCCGGCCCATCGCCCAGCAGGCCGCGTTCGCGCATCACTCCGCCGACGCCGACATATTCGCGCCCGTTCTGCCCGGCATAGCCGATGCGGATCACTTCACCCTCAGGCGTTCGCACCCGGCCGGAGCCCTGAATTTGCAGGAAGAAGAACTCGACCGGATCGGCCGCCCAGGCAATCACCGGCACCTTGCCGTCGAGCGCGCCAGCCTCAATTTCAGCGCGCTCGTAATAGCGTACAAAGCGGCCAGCGGCGTCATAGCGGCCCAGGGGCGGGCGGCCGGTGCGCTCGGACACGGGGACATCATCAGGCCAGCCGCGCACCAGATCGGACGGCATGGCATAGACCGGCACGTCAAACCCTGCGCGGCGGGTGCGGCTGCCGGCAATCTCGGGCTCGAAATAGCCGGTGGCAAAGGCGCGGCCATCGCCGATCTGCACGGGCACGAAATGCTGCGCAAAGAACCCGCGTGCCCGGTCAGCGGGCATATCACCTGCGGCATCGCAGGCGGCGCGCCAGTCCGATGGCAAGGTCAGCCCGCTGGCATCATCGCGGGCGATCAGGCGCGGGCAGGATTCGCGAAAGCTCGCGAGCGCGCCGCGCGCATCGGCATCACTGACGCCCAGCATGGCAAAGGCAGGGCCAGCGGCAATCCCGGCAAACACGGCGTTGGCGGCAACCGTGGCGACTGGCGCCGTCACAACCAGCGGCGGCGCACTGCCTGACGGGATGATCCGCCCGCAGGCTCCCAGTGCCACCAGCATCGCCAGGCCAAGCACCCGCCGCATTCAGGGATTCCTCAATCAAACGGGACGATCACGCCCCGGCGCTTAACCCCAAGAACTTAACCCTCGTCGGTCTCGTCAAGCAGCCAGTTGGGATCGCGCGCAGAGACATTGCGCGAGAAGGTCCAGACATCGCGGCTTTCCACCGCATCGTCGAGCGATCCGGCGATCACATTGCCATCCTTGTCGCGAGTGACAGCGGCAATATCGGCCACAAACAGCAGCGCGATCCGCGCCATGCGGCCATCGAGCGAAGCTGAATGAACGCGCACTTCCTCAATCCGGATCAACGAGTTGGCCAGCGTTTCGCCCGCTGCCTCGCGCGCGTCAATCGCGCCAACGAAGCCGGCATAGACATCATCATCGCACAGTTCGCGCAGAGTTTCGCGGTCGCCCTGCCAGAAGGCTTCGAGCACCATGCGATAGGCACCGCGCGCGCCTTCGATGAACTGGGCGGGGATGAAATTGCTGTCGGCATTGGCAATGTCGCGCAGGCCGCGTTCCACCGCCGGCATCACGCCTTCCAGTTCCGGCACGCGCGGGGCGATGACGGGGGCAGCCGGTGCCGGGCGCGGAATGCCGCCCGCCGTGCCATCGGCATCGAAGCGCTGCGGCACGGCCTCTTCCTCCTGCTCCGCCCGGCGTCCGAGCACCGAGTAAAGTCGCAGGCCGAGAAATGCGGCCACCATGGCGAGGAGAACGATTTCGAGCACTGTATCCATCCGATCTGCGTAAGAGGCTGAAGTGCAGATACGCCCACACATGCCGCAAGGTTGCTACACTGCCTTAAATGGGTTTGGATTACAATTCGACAACAGCCAATAGGTTGCCGCGAGGGTCGCGTTTTGGCACCACCCCGCCGCAGTTGCGAGCGGCCCGCGCCCCTGCTAGGCGCGCGGCGGGCGGTGGTGTGCGCGCTAATGCGTGCACCAAGCGCAAATCCTGTGACCATATTTGAAAGACACCAGCAGTCATGGCCGAACAAGAAGGCGTCCTTACAAATCTCGACAATGCCGCAAGCGGCGATCCCAAGCCCAATGGCGCGGATACCACGCCCGCGGTGGGGATCATCACCCAGTATGTGAAGGACCTTTCGGTCGAAAACCCCAGCGCGCCTGACGTGTACCAATGGCCCGAACCGCCGCAGATCGACGTGCAGTTCAATATTGGCGCAGAGCCGGTGAGCAGCGATGTGCACGAAGTGACACTGAAGCTGACGCTGACCGCCGCTTCGCAGCGCGGCACGCTGTATATCGTCGATCTGGACTATTGCGGTCTGGTGGGCATGCGCAATGTACCCGAGGATCAGGCCCATGCGTTCCTCTATGCCGAAGCACCGCGCCTGCTGTTCCCCTTCGCCCGCAGCGTGGTCGCCGCGGCGGTGCGCGATGCCGGGTTCGCGCCGCTGATGGTCGATCCGGTCGATTTCAACGGGCTCTACGCGCAGCAACTCGCTGGCCGCCGGGCAGAAGAAGCCGCAGGCGGCACGCCGATCGCGCCGGTCACCGGCAACGCGTGAATTCTCTGACAAGATACAAGACCGCTCATGCTGAGCCTGTCGAAGCATGCCACGCCGTGGTGCAACATCCTTCGACAAGCTCAGGATGAGCGGGGTTATCAGGTAAAGGCCACATGAGCCTGCTCAAGCATGTCGGGACAATCGGCGGGCTGACGCTGGTCAGCCGCCTGGCCGGGATGGCGCGCGAAATGATTTTCGCGCGCGTCCTCGGCGCGAATGACGTGACCGATGCGTGGTTTCAGGCCTTCATCATTCCCAATGTCTTCCGCCGCCTGTTTGCCGAAGGCGCGTTTTCAGCCGCCTTCGTGCCGATGTTTTCCAAGCGGCTGCACGGCGCGGCGGACAAGGAAACCGGGCTCGCCGAAGCGCGCAGCTTTTCTGACGATGTGCTGAGCGTGTTCCTGCCGGTGCTGATCGCGCTGTGCGCCATCATGATGCTCGCCATGCCGTGGGTGATCGGGCTGCTCGGCGGCGGGACATCCGGGCCTGCGGCTTTCGCGATGGAAGTGGATTTCGGGCGGATCATGTTCCCCTACATCCTGCTCGTCAGCATCGTGACGCTATTCACCGGAATGCTCAATTCGGTCAGCCGCTTTGCGCCAGGGGCAAGCTTTCCGATCATCCTCAACCTCGTGCTGATCGCCTCGCTGCTGCTGGGCGAATATGCAATCGGGGAACTGGGGTGGAGCGTGCAGCAGGTCGGCTACCTGCAAGCCTGGGCGGTGGTGGCAGGCGGATTGGTGCAGCTGGGCTGGCTGTATTACTGGACGCGGGTCGAAGGCTTCCGCCCGAAATTGCTGTGGCCGCGCATCACGCCGGAGGTGAAGCGGCTATCGATTATCGCGCTGCCTGCCGCGATTGGCGGCGGCGCTTATCAGATCAATACGCTGGTGCAGCTCTACTTCCTCAACCAGTTCGATGCCGGTTCGGTCAGCTACATGAATTATGCCGACCGGCTGAACCAGTTGCCGCTTGGCATAATCGGGATTGCGCTCAGCACCGCGATCCTGCCGACGCTGTCGCGCTTTATCGGCGCGAACAACAAGGAGGGGACGGACCGGATCCAGTCCGATGCGATTGAACTGGCCATGCTGCTCACCATCCCCGCCGCCGTCGCGCTGGCGGTGTGCGCGGTGCCGTTTGTGACGATGATCTTCCAGGGCGGGCGCTTCAGTATCGAACAGGCGGAATTGACCGGGCAAGTGCTCGCAATGCTCGTGCTCGGCTTGCCCGCCTATGTGCTGGTGAAAGTGCTGGTGCCCAATTTCTACGCCCGCGCCGATACGCGCACGCCCGTGATCGCCGCGTTCATCTCGCTGTTCGTTTTCGTCAGCGCCTGCATTGCGAACGCAGGCCTGAACCTGCCGCCGCTGCAATTTGCCGGGCTTGGCTACGGCGTGCCCGGCATTGCGCTCGCCAGCGTGATCGGCGCGTGGATCAATGTCAGCTTTCTGCTGACCGTGCTCGCCGCGCGCGGGCATTACCGCATTCCCTTCGCGCTGGTGTGGCGGATTGCGCGCCAACTGCTCGCCGCTTCGGCGATGGGCGCAGCCTTGTGGTATGCGCGCGATTTGCTAACGGGCTGGTACGATGCCGGGCTGATTGCACGAGCGGGCGCACTACTGGTTCTCGTCGGCTGTTCGGCCGTGGTCTACTTCGCCGTCGCCTATATGATCGGCGCGATAGACCGGCAGCGCATCGCCGCCCTCACCAAGAAAAGCGAGCCATAGGTCCAATGTCGTCTAAAATGATCGTCGTCTCCGGCATCCAGCCCACGGGCAATCTTCACCTTGGCAATTACCTCGGTGCGATCCGCAACTGGGCGGCGATGCAGGATGGGATGGACGACCAGTCCGAATGCCTGTTCTTCCTCGCCGATCTCCACGCGATTTCGCAACCGCATGATCCGGCTGCCTTGCGCGCCGCGACGCTGGAGATGACCGCCGCCTTGGTCGCCTGCGGGATCGACCCCGATCGCTCGGTCCTGTTCAATCAGGCGCAGGTGCCGCAGCACGCCGAGCTGCAATGGCTGCTCAGCGGCACGGCCCGGATGGGCTGGCTGAACCGCATGACCCAGTGGAAGGACAAGGCCGGCAAGAACCGCGAAAGTCAGTCGGTCGCGCTGTTCACCTACCCCGTGCTGCAAGCCGCCGACGTGCTGCTCTATCAGGCGACCCACGTGCCGGTGGGTGAGGACCAGAAACAGCACCTGGAGCTGGCGCGCGACATTGCGCAGAAATTCAACAATGACTTCGCGAGTGAGGACGCGCCGATCTTCACCCTGCCCGAACCGATCATCCCGGCCGAAGCCGCGCGGATCATGAGCCTGCGCGATGGTAGCGCCAAGATGTCGAAGTCGGACCCGTCCGACATGAGCCGCATCAACCTCTCGGATGATGCCGACACGATGGCGCAGAAGGTGAAGAAGGCGAAGACCGATCCCGAACCGCTCCCGTCAGAGGAAGCCGGACTGGCTGACCGGCCCGAGGCGCGCAATCTGGTGGGCATATACGCTGCACTGGCAGGGCAATCGGCGGCAGAGGTGCTGCGCGACTATGGCGGGCAGGGCTTTGGCGCGTTTAAGCCTGCACTGGCCGAACTGCTGGTCACCAAGCTCAGCCCGATTCGCGAACGATTCGTCGGTTTGAAAGACGACCGCGAAGCCTTGGACGCGATCCTCGCGCGCGGCGCAGCCAAGGCGCGGGAGCGCGGCGCCCCGACGCTCACCGCCGCCTATCAGGCGCTGGGTCTGGTGCGGCACTGACCCCCACCGGCTGAGTCGCACAATCTGCGACGAACCGGGGCCCAAGCACGACCAATATTCAATTCCCGTTCATGCGAATGAGATAGAATCACGCGCGTAAGCACCATTGCCATCATCGCACTGGTGACAAACCAAAGGTTGTGTCATGATGACCACTATGAACTCGCTCAAATCCCTCGCCCGTCTCGCCCTGCCGCTTGCCCTTGTGGTGGGCTTGTCGGCCTGCGCCACCCCGTTCAAGGCCGATGTGTCGCGCTTTGCCGTGCCGCTGCCTGCGCCGCAGGGGCAGACCTTTGCGGTCGTGGCCGAAGATCCCAAGCTCGCCGGTGGGCTCGAATTCGCGCTTTATGCCGATGTCGTCGCCAAGGAGCTGGAGGAACTGGGCTATGCCCGCGCCGCCTCGCCCGAGGCGGCCAACCTGCTGGTCCGGTTTGATTACGGGGTCGACAACGGACGTGAACGCGTCCGCACCGATTTCAATGGTGGGATTGGCTTTGGCGATCCCTTTTTCGGACGGTTCGGCCGGTTTGGCGGCTTTGGCGGGTTCAACCGCGGCTATGCCTTCGGCTTCTACGATCCGTTCCTCGGCGGCGGCTTCGGCGGCCCCGAAGTGCGCAGCTACACCATCTACACCAGCGATGTTGATGTGAAGATCGACCGCACGGCCGATGGCCAGCGCCTGTTCGAAGGCAAGGCTGAAGCTGTGTCGCGCTCCAACCGCCTGCCTAACCTGGTGCCCAATCTGGTTGACGCCTTGTTCACCGATTTCCCCGGCGGTTCGGGCGAGACAGTGCGCATCACGATCAAGGATGACGGAAAGTCCGTGCGTCCGGTGAAGTGATGGTGTAGGGCTGCACCCAAGAGACCCTTGGACGGGAAAAGAGAGGCGGCGCCAGGGGATCGGCGCCGCCTTTTTTGTTGGGTGGTGATCAAGCCCCCAGCCATGCCCACCCCGCTGCGACTAACTTCACCTTCGGCTGCGTAAGTCTCGCCCCCCCGCATGCGGGAGGGGTTGGGGGTGGGAACATCGCTATCGATTATCCAACTGCGCCCGAACCGCTGCCAGCCCTTCGCGGGTAATGCGATAGGGCTGACCCGCCTGACTGCGGATCAACCGCCGCCGCAGCAGCTTGTTGAAGACGGAGAGGCTGCAATCAGTGAGGCGAAAGCCATCGCGGTTGAAGCAATCGACTGCAATCACCTTGCCATGTGCGTCGCGCTGGTAACGGATCATACCGCCCTGCGCGAGCACGTGCAGCACACGCTGCTCGTGTTTCGAGATGTTCAATGGAGGTATCCTGAGAAGGTATGCTGACAGGCGCACACCCGCGAGCCTTGCTCACGGCGGCGACACGATCAGCCTTGCGCGGGTAAGACCGCGCAAAGGCTCGTCAGCGGATCACATTCTCGGACATGGTGGTTCCAATGGGTAGGAAGGGCGGCAAATTGCTATGCGCGCTCCCATTCGTCAAGCCTCAGAGCTTGGCATGCCCGCCAGTCGAGCCGAAGCCGCCAGCACCGCGCTCGGTCGCGTCAAGGTCCGCGACTTCGTCCCACGCCGCCTGCACCACGGGGGCGAGCACCAGTTGCGCCACGCGGTCGCCGCGCGCGATGGTGAAGGGTTCGTGACCCAGATTGATCAGGATCACCTTCAGCTCGCCGCGATAGTCAGAATCGATCGTGCCGGGGGTGTTGGGGACAGTGATGCCGTGCTTGAGCGCCAAGCCCGAACGTGGGCGCACCTGTATTTCGTAGCCTTCGGGAATGGCGACCGCGAGGCCGGTTGCAACCGCATGGCGCGCGCCGGGTGCGATCATCACATCCTCGGCGCTGACCACGTCCATGCCCGCCGCGCCAGTGGTGGCATAGGCGGGCAGCGGCAAGCCTTCGGCATGCGGCAGGCGCTTCACTTGAACGGGGATCGTCACTCCGCCGCCTCTGCCCGGAACTCCGCCGCAATCCGCTCCACCAGCGCCATCGCCACGGCGCTCTTAGGCATTTCGTCCAAGGTCTCGATCCCCTCGGCGGTGACGATGTGGACGCGGTTCACATCGCCGCCCATCACATCGCCAGACACATCATTGGCGATGATCCAGTCCGCCAGTTTGCGCGCGCGTTTGGCCTTGGCGTTTTCGATCACCTTGTCGGTCTCGGCAGCAAAGCCGATGACCAGCGCAGGCCGATTGGCGCCTGCGGACAGGTTGATCAGGATATCCGGGTTTTCGATCAGCATCAGCGCAGGCGGAGCCGATTCGCGTTTCTTGAGCTTTCGGGCGCGGTATTCTCTGGGCCGCCAATCCGCCACTGCGGCGACCATCACCGCGACATCGGCCGGAAGCACGCGCCTGACCATATCGGCCATCTCCCGCGCGCTTTCGACATCAATCCGCCGCACCCCGGCCGGAGTTTTCAGCGACACCGGCCCTGCCACCAGCGTCACCTCGGCCCCCAACGCGGCAGCGGCGGCGGCGATGGCAAAGCCCTGCTTTCCGCTCGATCGATTGGCGATGTAGCGCACGGGATCAATCGCTTCCCAGGTCGGCCCGGCGGTGACCAGCACGTGGCGGCCAGCCAGCGGGCGATAGCCATCCTCGACGCCAAAATCCGCGCCTTCGGGGACATCGCCAAGGATGGTTTCCACCGCGTCCGGCACGGCGGGGGCAAACATGGCCGGTGCAGCTTTGCGCGGATCAACCACGTGATTGATTGCGCCGCGATCCATCGGCGGCGCAGCATTGGCGCTGCCCTTCTTCGCCAGCAAGGGGCCGCCAAGATCAGGGGCAAAATCGGGCGCTGGCTCTTCTTCTTCGAGCGGAAGGTCAGCCTCGTCGAGCGGCGGCAATTCCTCGTATTCGGCCTCGATCTCATCGTGGCTGCGCTTGGCAGTCGATCGCGGAATGATGCGCGACAGGAACCCGCCCAGCCCGCCTGATGGCATGGCGGCGTCGCCAGCATCATCATCGTCTTCGTCCGGTTCCAGTGCTTCGACGTCGATGGTCGGCCGCGCCAGCAGCGCGGGTGGCGGCAGATCGATGCCGCACTGTTCGGCAATCGCGCGCCAGATCGCGTCAGGCTCAGGCAGGCGGCCATAGCCGAATTCACCGCAAGCCATCGGGCCTTCATCGGGATGCAGCACGGTGACCCCGGCCGAATCCAGCAGCGCAATGTTGCGCTGGGTCGCCTCATGCTCCCACATCCGCACATTCATAGCGGGCACCACCATCACCGGCTTGTCGGTCGCTAGGATCAGCGTGGTCGCAAGATCATCGGCAATGCCTGCCGCCATCTTGGCGAGGAGATCGGCGGTCGCGGGGCACACCACCACCAGATCGGCCTCTCGGCTCAACTGGATATGGCCCATCTCGGCCTCATTCTTGAGGTCGAACAGGTTGGTATAGACCTGATTTTCGGAGAGCGCGGCGAGCGCCATCGGGGTGACGAATTGCTGCCCGCCCTTGGTGACCACGCAGGTAACGCTGCCGCCGCCCTTGCGGATCAGGCGGACAAGCTCGCACGCCTTATAGGCCGCGATTCCGCCGCCCACGACCAGCAGGATGCGCGGGAACTTGCCCGTCATCGGCGGCCTCCGCAGTGCTTGGCGACACGTGCCATTGCTGTGCTCAACTCCCCTACCGGTTGGCGCATCGGCCCCTCGGCGTTGTTCCTAGCCGCGTTGTCGCGCAGCGCCAAGCGCCGCACGTCACGCCAGCCATGCCCGATTGTGGTTAAGATTGCGCTTAAACCTGCCCAAGCTGCGCCTAACCGATCCAGCCGACGGCTTGCGCGCCCCAGAATGCAACCGCCCCGGCCAGTCCGGCGAGAATATAGCCCAGCCACCCGCGCCCTTCGCGCTTGTCTGTAAGCAGCGCAATGTCGGGCAGCGGCGGCGTTTCGGGCGCGCCGCCCTTGGGCGGGAACTTCTCCTCCAGCCGCCGGATCAGGCCGGGCAGCCGGAACAGGGTTTCGGCGTCCTGCTTGAACCGGTCGGCGAGCGCGGCTTCCGGCCCCAGCTCATCACGAATCCAGCTGCGCACATAGGGCGCGGCGGTGTCCCACATGTTGATGTCAGGATTGAGCTGGGTGGCGATGCCTTCGACCATCACCATCGTCTTTTGCAAGAGCAACAGGTGCGGCTGGGTCTGCATGTCGAAATCGCGGGTGATTGCGAACAGCCCGTCGAGCATCTGGCCGACAGAGAGTTCCTTCACCGGCTTGCCGCGCATCGGCTCGCCCACAGCGCGCAGCGCGGTCGCGAATTCGCCGACCGAGTGGTAGGATGGCACATATTGCGCCTCGAAATGGATCTCGGCGACGCGTTGATAATTGCCGGTGGTCAGCCCGTAGAGGATTTCCGCCAGCCACTGCCGCGCGCGCCGGTCAATCCGGCCCATGATCCCGAAATCGATCGCGACGATGGTGCCGTCATCCTCCACGAACAGGTTGCCCTGATGCATGTCGGCATGGAAGAACCCGGCGCTGATCGCCTGCGTCAGGAAGCTGATGACGAGGCGTTCAGACAGCTGCTCGAAATCATGCCCGCGCGCGCGCAGCTCGTCGACGCGGCTGATCTTGATCCCGTCGATCCATTCGATCGTCAGCACCCGGCCATTGGTGCGGTCCCAGTCGATGCCGGGAATGCGATAGCCGGGGACGCCCGCCATCTGCTCGGCGAGTTCGCTGGCCGAGGCGGCTTCGCGCCTCAGATCAAGCTCGGAATTGGTCCAGCGCTTGAAATTGGCGATGGTCAGACGCGGGCGCAGGCGCTCGGCCTCCCCGCCGCCCATCGATTCGAGATGCGCGGCGGCCCACTCATAGGTGGTGATGTCGCGCGCGAATTTCTCGCGGATGCCGGGCCGCAGCACTTTGATTGCGACGGTGCGGCCATCGGTGGTGACGCCCTTGTGGACCTGCGCGATGGACGCGGCGCCGACGGGGTTGGGGTCAATCGTGCTGAACAGCTTCTCGATTGGCTGGCCGAAGCTCGCCTCAATCGCGGCCTTGATTTCGGCGAACGGCACCGGCGGCAGACTGTCTTGCAAGCTCAGCAGATTGTTCGCCGCTTCCTCACCCACCAGATCGGGGCGGGTGGCGAGGCTTTGGCCGAGCTTGATCGCCGCCGGGCCGATGGCGCGGAAGGCCCCGGCATAATCGGGTGTGCCGCGCTTGCCCGTCAGCGTCGCGAGCCGCGCCAGCCGTACAAGACGGCGCAGGGCGACGGGCGCGTTGGGATCATTCTCAATCCCCACCAGCGCGCGGCGGCGCGCCAGCGTGATGCCCCAACGCGTGAGGCGGATGATATGCGTGGCAGAGGATGTCACGCGGCTAGATCTTCCACCCCGAATGGATCGCCACCAGCCCGCCCATGATCGGCTCGACCTTGGTGTTGGCGAACCCGGCGGCGCGGATCATCTGCTCGAAAGCCGGCATCGGCGGGAACTTGCGGATCGATTCGGCGAGGTAGCGGTACGAATCCGCGTCGCCTGCGATCATCTGCCCCATGCGCGGCAGCAGGTGTTCGGAATAGATGTCGTAAGCCTCTTTCAGCCCCGACCATTCGACTGTCGAGAATTCAAGGCAGAAGAACCGCCCGCCCGGACGCAGCACGCGCAAAGCCTCGGCGAGCGCACGGTCGATATGGGTCACATTCCGAATGCCGAATGCGATGGTGTAGGCATCGAAGGTGTTCGACGCGAAGCTGACAGTTTCGGCGTTCTGGCAGGTGAACACCAGCGTTCCGTCTTCCTCACCCAGCCCGCGTTCCAGCGCGCGCTCTGCGCCGACATCAAGCATATCCTGATTGATATCGGCGACCGTGATATGCGCGCCGCGTTCCGCCATGCGAAAGGCGATGTCGCCCGTGCCGCCCGCCATGTCGAGGATCTGCTCGCCAGCTTGCGGTTTCACCCGCTTGACGAAGCGGTCCTTCCACAAGCGGTGCATGCCGCCCGACATCGCGTCATTCATGATGTCGTATTTGCGCGCGACGCTGGAGAAGACCTCGCCCACCTTGCGGGTCTTTTCCTCGGGCGTGACCTCAGTGTAGCCGAAGGAGACGGTTTCATCGGTAGTTTCGCTCATGACCGGTTCCCTAGAGACAATTGAGCCTTGCGCAAAGGGTGTTACAGGGCAGGCCATGTGCGAAGTTTGCAATGCCTGAACTCCCCGAAGTCGAAACCACCGTCCGCGGCCTCGCGCGCTCCCTTGAAGGCGAGCGGATCACGCGTGTGCAGCTCAACCGTGCTGACCTGCGCCGCCCCTTTCCTGCCGATCTGGTGCAGGTGATGACCGGCGCGACGGTGGATGCGCTCTCCCGCCGCGCAAAATATGGCCTGATCCATCTCGACCGAGGGGCGACGATGATCTTCCATCTCGGCATGAGTGGGCGCTGGCGGATCGATCCCGCAGTGCCCGAGACCCATGATCACCTGCTGCTGGAGACCGCCAGCCACCGCTTTGCGCTGTGTGATCCGCGCCGCTTCGGCTCGGTCGATCTGGTGGAAACGGGTGCGCTGGACGCATGGCCGCAATTTGCCGCGCTCGGGCCGGAGCCGCTGGGGCCAGGGTTAACGCCTGCCCATCTGAAGGCCGCGCTCAAGGGCAAGACCCAATCGATCAAGCTGTGCCTGCTCGACCAGCGGATCGTGGCGGGGCTCGGCAATATCTACGTGTGCGAGGCGCTGTGGCGCGCTGGCATCCGGCCGACCAAGCCCGCGGGCAAGGTAACGGGGCCGCAGCTTGCCCGGTTGGTGCCCGCGATCATCGCCGTGCTCGAAGCCTCGATCCGCGATGGTGGTTCGAGCTTGCGCGATTATGCGCGCCCTGATGGCGAGCTCGGTTATTTCGCCAGCAGCTTTGATGTCTACGGACGGACGGACGAGCCATGCCGCAACTACGATAGCGGGACGATCCAGCGCATCGCGCAGGGCGGCCGCAGCACGTGGTTTTGTCCGATCTGCCAGAAGTAAGGGAGAATCGTTGACCTTCAGGGCAGTTCTGACTATGCGCGCTGCTTTCCGGCGTTTGGGCCATGTGCCCGCTCGCCCATCTTCGAGCAAACCGTCACCAATTTTACCGCCACCAATTTCTGGGCTGCATCAAGCGGCCTGAACCAAACGCGAGACAGACACGAATTATGGCCAATACGCCGCAAGCCAAGAAGCGCATCCGTCGCAATACCGCCCGTGCCGAAATCAACGGCGCGCGCATCAGCCGCATTCGCAGCTTCATCAAGAAGGTCGAATCGGCCTGTGAAGCTGGCGACAAGGAAGCCGCTGCTGTCGCGCTCAAGGCCGCTCAGCCCGAAATGGCCCGCGGCGTTGCCCGCGGCGTGCTGCACAAGAACACCGTGGCTCGCAAGCTTTCGCGCCTGACCCGCCGAGTCGCCACGCTCTGATTCGTTTTTTGCCGATCCGCAGGTATCCCTAACGGGTTCTTACGGGTTGCAGATTACGCAAACGACCTCACGGGCCGCGCTATGACAGCGCGGCCCGTTTTCGTTTGCGACCATTGCGACAGGAATTTCCTACATAAATGTCAGGAATCCCCGCGATTCGCATCGTTTTGAGTGGCATTTTCCAAGTAAATCAAACACATGAACGCAAGTCTGCGGCATAGAGCCGAGTCAACCGGAATATTTCACTTTTTTTAAAAGTCCGCGCTTGCGCAATGTCGCTGGGCGTTCTTTAGATATCCCTCACCCGCAGCGACACCGCTCGGGCCTTTACAAACTGGCAGACAGGGGCGCTTCCCGGAAACATGGTTTCTGGGCCGGGGAAAATAATTGCCTGTCGCAACGGGGTTAGATGAGTCTGCAGTTCTTCGGATCTTGCAGATGACGCAAGAATTGGGGACGAGATTGTGCACAAGATCGACAAGGCACGGACATCCGGCCGAATGGCGGATGAACATCTGATGGAAGACGCAGAAGCCGTAAACCTTGCCGCCGATTGGTCTGACATCAGCCAAGGCCTGCGCAAGGATCTGGGCCACCAATTGCACAGCCAGTGGATCAAGCCGATCCAGCTGGGCAGCCTCAACCGCGAAACCGGGTCGCTTGATCTGTACCTCCCGACCGAGTTTTCGGCCAACTGGGTGCGTGATCGCTTCCATGATCGGCTGCAACTGGCCTGGAGCATTGCGCGCAGCGAAGTGCGCAAGGTCAACATCGTGGTCCACCCCGGCCGCCGCCAGCTGCCCGATCTGCGGCTTGATGATGGCCGCCGCCCGGCCAATGATGGCGTCTCGGCCATCGCCATGGCGGCAGGGTCGCTTGGCGATGCCAGCTTCACCTCGTCGGTCGGGCTTGATCCCTCGCTGACCTTTGCCGCCTTCGTGACGGGTGAGGCCAATGTGCTCGCCTGCAACGCAGCGCAGCGCATGGCGGCGCTGGAACAGCCGCAATTCTCGCCGCTCTATCTCAAGGCCGCGACCGGTCAGGGCAAGACCCACCTGCTGCACGCGATTGGCCATGGCTATCTGCAAGCCCACCCGCGGGCGCGGATCTTCTACTGTTCGGCTGAACGCTTCATGGTCGAGTTCGTGCAGGCGCTGAAATCGAGCCAGACGATCGAATTCAAGGCGCGGCTGCGCTCCTTCGATCTGCTGCTGGTGGACGATATCCAGTTCATCATCGGCAAGGCCAGCGCGCAGGAAGAACTGCTCTACACCATCGATGCGCTGCTGGCTGAAGGCAAGCGGCTGGTCTTCGCCGCCGACCGCGCCCCGCAGGCGCTGGACGGGGTCGAACCGCGCCTGCTCTCGCGCCTGTCGATGGGGCTGGTGGCCGATATCCAGCCCGCCGATATCGAATTGCGCAAGCGGATCCTCGTTTCAAAGCTGGTGCGCTTCGCCCCGCTCAGCGTACCGGAAGATGTGGTCGAATTCCTCGCCCGCACCATCACCCGCAATGTGCGTGAGCTGGTTGGCGGGCTGAACAAGCTGATCGCCTACGCCCAGCTGACGGGCCAGGAAGTCTCGCTCCAGCTGGCCGAAGAGCAGTTGACCGATATCCTTTCGGCCAATCGCCGCCGGATCACGATTGACGAGATCCAGCGCACGGTGTGCCAGTTCTACCGCATCGACCGTGCCGAAATGAGCAGCAAGCGCCGCGCGCGCGCGGTGGTGCGGCCGCGGCAGGTGGCGATGTATCTCTCCAAGGTGCTCACCCCGCGTTCCTACCCCGAAATCGGGCGCAAGTTTGGCGGGCGCGATCATTCCACCGTGATCCACGCGGTGCGGCTGATCGAAGACCTACGCCAACGTGATGCAGATATGGACGGCGATGTGCGGAGCCTGCTGCGTCAGCTCGAAAGCTGAGCGATTTGCCCACCCCCAACCCCTCCCGCATGCGGGAGGGGAGCGAGACTTACTGAGCCAAAGGCGAAGTTAGTCGCAGCGGGGTGGGCCTCCACGCTCAGTCCACACTTTACCCACCGCCCTATCGACAGGCCTATCCACAGGCCTGTCGACAGGCGGTGCACAGGCTGTAAACAGCCTGTCCATGCCTTCTCAACGCCTTTCTCCCGACGTGATCGACCTGCCCAAGGGGTGGGTGCCTGCGCTGATGCGGGGGCTACGGGGGTGCTGCCCGCGCTGCGGCGAAGCGGCGCTGTTTCGCGCGTGGCTCAAGCCCGTTGATCGGTGTCCGCATTGCAAGCAGGACTGGTCGGTGCAGCAGGCCGATGATTTTCCGGCTTATATTGGCATCTTCGTGGTCGGCCACCTGCTCGCGCCTGTGGTGATAACGATGATCGGCAGCTTCGGCATGTCGGCATGGCTGACGCTGGCGATCATCCTGCCGGTGGCGGTCGCCTTGCTGCTCGGCACGCTTCAGCCGGTGAAAGGCGGCGTGATCGGCTTCCTGTGGTGGCACGGTATCGGCGCCTTCAAGCAGGAGCGGCGCGCGCCTGAGGACAAGCCGTGAGCCTCAGCCCTGCGCGCCTCGATCGTTTCGCCCGCCACATCGTGCTGCCCGATGTCGGCGGCGCAGGGCAGGTGCGGCTGGCGGCGAGCCACGTAGCGGTGATCGGGCTTGGCGGCATCGGCAGCCCGGCGCTGCAATATCTCGCGGCGAGCGGGATCGGCCGCCTCAGCCTGATCGATGACGATGTGGTCGACGTGTCGAACCTCCAGCGCCAGACGATCTTCACCACCCGCGACATTGGCTATGGCAAGGCGGTCTCGGCCCGCCGCTGGCTCGCCAATTTCGACGATGCGCTGAGCGTCAACGTCTCCGACGCGCGGATCACGCCGGAAAATGCCGCAGGGCTGATCGCGGGTGCAGACCTCGTACTCGACGGCACCGACAATTTCGCCACGCGGCTTGCAGTCTCGGATGCCTGCGTGGCGGCGGGCATTCCGCTGCTTTCGGCCGCTGTGGGCCGGTTTCAGGGTCAGGTGGCGGCCTTCGCGGGCCACTTGCCCGAGGAAGCCTGCTACCGCTGCTTCGTCGGCGATGCCTTCGACGCCGAGGATTGCGACACCTGCGCCGATGACGGCATGCTCGGCGCGATGGCCGGGTGGGCAGGCAGCTTTGCCGCACTTCAGGCGATCAAGGTGCTGCTGGCAGGCACAGCCGCGCTGGGCGATCCGGGCTGGGGACGGCTGCATATTCTTGACGGGCTGACACCCGGTCTTCGCACGATCCGCATCGCCAAGGATGCTGGCTGCAAGGCCTGCGGATCAGCCGCCTAACATCTCGTCCACCCATTGAGGCACCAGCACGCTCGCCGGGCCGAGACGGGTGTCGTGGAACAACTGCGAACCCTCGCTCGGCTCTAGATTAAGCTCCAGCGTGCGCGCCCCCGCCGCCCGCGCCTCCTGCACAAACCCCGCCGCCGGATAGACCGCGCCTGATGTGCCGATGCTGACGAACAGGTCGCAGGTCTCGAGCGCAGAATAGATGCGGCCCATCTGATAGGGCATCTCGCCGAACCACACGACATCTGGGCGCAAGGTGGGTGCGCGGCAGACGGGGCATGGCGGACGATGCAGCATCGGATCGAGCCACGGCGCTCGCGTCTCGCAAGACGCACACAGTGCGCTCTTCAATTCGCCGTGCATGTGCAGCACGCGGGCGCTGCCGCCGCGTTCGTGGAGATCATCGACGTTCTGGGTGACCAGCAACAGCTCGCCGCTGAACTCCCGCTCCAGCCGCGCCAGCGCCACATGCGCCGGGTTAGGCGCAACATTGGCGAGCGCCGCGCGGCGCATGTCGTAGAAGTTCAACACCAGATCGGGGTTGCGGGCAAAGCCCTCGGGCGTGGCGACATCCTCGACCCGGTGCTGCTCCCACAAGCCCCCAGCCGAGCGGAAGGTGTCGATCCCGCTTTCGGCCGAAATCCCTGCGCCGGTCAGGATGACGATACGGTGGTATCCTGCGTTCAAACCAATCTCCGTTCGGGCTGACCTTGTCGAAGCCCTGCCCTTTCTTCAAAGGAGGTAGAAGCAAAGGCGGCCCTTTGGAAGCGAAGCTGTTGCGCAGCAACACCAGCCCAGGGCGAACGGAGTTGGTTTCATGCTGCAATTCGGGGTGATCGGGCACAAAGGCCGCATGGGCCAGGCGCTGGAAGCGGCGATTGCGGATGCGGGCCATGCGCTGTTCGCGGGCGTGGATGCGGGCGGCAGCATCGGGCCTTATGCCAGTCAATGCGACGTATTGATCGACTTCTCCGCGCCCGATGCACTCGCCGCCAATCTCGGCGCGGCCAAGGTGGCGGGCAAGCCAATCGTTGTCGGCACCACAGGGCTGGAAGAACCGCATTTCGTTATGCTGGCAGAAGCCGCGCGCGCCGTGCCGGTGTTGCAATCGGGCAATTTCTCGCTCGGGGTCACGCTGATGGCGCATCTGGTCCGCGAGGCGGCGGCGCGGCTGGGGACCGATTGGGATATCGAGGTGCTGGAAATGCACCACAGGATGAAGGTCGATGCCCCCTCCGGCACAGCCAAGCTGCTGGGCGAAGCGGCGGCGGCGGGGCGCGGCATTGCGCTAGCCGACAATATGGAAAGCGGGCGTCACGGCATGACCGGCGCGCGGGCAGAAGGCGCGATCGGCTTCGCCACACTGCGCGGCGGCACCGTGGCGGGCGAACACTCGGTGATCTTTGCGGGAAGCGAGGAGCGTCTCACCATCTCGCATTCGGCCGAAAACCGGATGATCTTTGCGCGCGGTGCAGTGCGGGCGGCGGAGTGGCTCAGCAGCCAACCCGCTGGGCGCTACACCATGAATGACGTGCTGGGGCTCACCGCTTGACCGTTGGCTGGCTGAGTGTATCACTTAGGCAATACACTGGGGATCACATCGCATGACAACCACCCTCACCCCCGCACAACAAGCCGCGCGGATGGTCGACAGCCTCGGGCCGGAGGCGCTGGCCAAGGCCGCGGCCTATACCGCCGGCAATCACTGGCTGCTGTTCCTCAATGTCGGCGTGTCGCTGCTGGTCGCGCTGATCATGGTGCGGCTTGGCCTGCTCGACCGGATCGCCGCGCGCTTCGGCAAGCCGAAGGGCTTCCTTGCCACCTTCACCGTCAGCGCCGCCTTCCTGCTGATCTCCACCCTGATCGCCCTGCCCTGGACGATCTACACCGATTGGCACCGCGAGCGATCCTATGACCTGTCGAGCCAGCCGCTGGGCGATTTCCTTGGCCAAATGGCGGTAGGCGAGGGCATCGGATTGGTGCTTGGCGGGCTGTTCCTCACCGGGGTCTATGCCCTGATCCGCCGGACGGGCGCGCGCTGGTGGCTGTGGAGCGGTGGGTTGGCAGGGGCGACGACGCTGCTGCTGCTGCTCGCCGGACCAGCGTTGATCGATCCGCTGTTCAACGAATACAAGCCCGTCCCCAAGGGCGAGGTCCGCACCGCGCTGGAAGCGATCGCCGATGATGTCGGCATCCCGCGCGACCGGATCTTTCTGTATGACGGATCGCGCCAGTCGGACCGCTTCACCGCCAATGTCTCAGGCATCGGCCCGGCGGCGCGGATTGCGATTTCGGATGTGGCGCTGAAGGAGGCTTCGCTGGCCGAGGTGCGCGCGGTGACCGGGCATGAAGCGGGGCATTACCAGCTCGGCCATGTGTGGCGGTCAGTCGTGCTCCTGCCGCTGCTGGCGATGCTGTTCTTCTTCCTGCTCAACCGTCTGTTCACCCCTGCCGCCCGCCTGCTCGGCAGTGACGCGCGGCTGGACGAACCGCGCGGCCTTCCCGTGTTTGCTGTGGTGGGATCGGTTCTGGGCCTGCTGGTGACGCCGCTCACCAACACGCTCACCCGCGTGGGCGAGACCGAGGCGGATCAATATTCGCTGGAGACGGTGAACGAGCCTGACGCGCTCGCCACGGCCTTGGTGAAGACCGCCGAATACCGCTACCCCCGCCCGACTGCGTTGCAAGAGGCGCTGTTCTACACCCACCCTTCGGTCGAAAAGCGCGCATTGCGGGCGATGGAGTGGAAGGCGGCGCATCCGAAGGAAGGCCCGTCGGCCGAATGACCAAGGACCAGATCTTCGAATTCTTCCGCCGCCTCGCGGAGGACAACCCCGCGCCCCAGACCGAGCTGGAATATGGCAATGCCTATCAGCTCGTCGTGGCGGTGGCGCTATCGGCGCAGGCGACGGACGTGGGCGTGAACAAGGCGACTCGCGCGCTGTTCGCCAAGGTGAAGACGCCGCAGCAGATGCTCGATCTCGGCGAAGAGGGGCTCAAGGAGCACATCAAGACCATTGGCCTGTTCAATTCCAAGGCCAAGAACGTGATCGCGCTCTCGCAGCTACTGGTTGATGAATATGGCGGCGAAGTGCCCGATACCCGTGACGCGCTCACCCGCCTGCCCGGAGTTGGGCGCAAGACCGCCAATGTGGTGCTCAATTGCTGGTTCGGGCAGGAAACCTTCGCGGTCGACACCCACATCTTCCGCGTCGGCAATCGTACCGGGATGGCCAAGGGCAAGACCCCCGATCAGATCGAAGCCAAGCTCGAAAAGCGCGTCCCCCAACCCTTCCGCCGCGATTCGCACCACTGGATGATCCTGCACGGCCGCTACGTTTGCAAGGCGCGGACGCCGGAGTGCTGGCGCTGCAAGGTCGCCGATCTGTGCAGCTTCCGCAAGAAGGTGCTGGAGCCGCCCAAGGGGCGTTAGTGCGCACGGGCGCAATATTCGGTTGCAAACCCATACTATTAGGCAATCTTCCGAAAGCGAGTTAGGCTCACGACTCACATAGAGGGAGATGAGCCATGCGCTTCACCATGTCGTCCCGCCGCGCTCTCATGCTGAGCGCCTGTCTGTCGCTGCTGGCCGTGCCAGCACTCGCGCAGGACACCTCGCCCCCGCCCGAAGACGAGGACGTCTACGACGAAGCCGACACGATCATCGTCACAGGCGCAGTGCGCGTGACCCAGGGCGGCGCGCAGGATGTGAAACATTTCCGCTCCATCGCGCTCGATGAATTCAGCGAAGAATCGCTCCCTCAGGCCGCCAGTTTTACCGTCGAAGGCTTACTGAGCGAACATGACCTGATGCTGCCGAGCAAGCGCGATTGCACGCAACTGTTCTGCGTTGCCACCCATGCCAAGCCCTCGGCCCGCGCCAAGGGTGAACACTTCGTCGGCATCGGCTTTGAAAGCGGCATTGACGGCGAGGCCTTTGCCGCCGAGCCGATCAGCCTGATCGCGGTGGTGGACCGGTCAGGCTCGATGACCGGCGCTCCGATGGCGCGGGTCAAGGAAGGGCTGCATGCGGTGATCGACCGGCTGGGCCAAGGCGACCGGCTCGGCATCGTCATCTATGGCACCACCTCGCTGGTGCATCAGGAGGTGATCGAGGTTGCGGGCAACAAGGACGCGCTGCACCGCGCGGTAGACGCCATCGCGATTGACGGTTCCACTTCGATGGAAGCGGGCATGAAGCTCGGCTTTGCGACCGCCTTTGCTGAACTCGACAAGAGCCGCGGCAAGACCCGGATGATGCTGTTCACCGATGAAAACCCCAACACAGGCGACACCAGCGCCGAAGGCTTCATGGCGCAGGCTATCGACGGATCGCGCAAGGGCGTGGGCCTGACCACCATCGGCGTCGGCGCGCATTTCGATGGAGCGCTGGCGACTCAGGTTTCGAGCGTGCGCGGCGGCAACCTGTTCTTCGTGCCGCAAGAAGGCTCAGCCAAAACCCTGTTCGCCGAGGAATTCGGCAATATGGTGAGCGAGGTCGCGCAGGATCTGATCATCTCGATCGACCCGGCGGAGGGGGTCAAGGTGGCGGCGATCTACGGCGTGCCGGGCGAGCTGATCACTGACGCGGGCAATGGCACCGTGACGGTCACCATCGGCAGCGCCTTCCTGTCGAACAATGGCGGCGGCATCTTCGCCACGCTGGAAGGTGCGCCAGATGACACAGCGCTGGCGGAAATCTCGGTCGCCTATACCAATGCCGTCAGCCAAAAGCGCGAAAGCGATACGGACCGGGTTGCGCTATCGGAAGAAGGCGTGCCCGCCAACCTCGCCAAGGCCGAGCTGCTGGTCGATCAATATGTCACCACCCGCGCGGCGCTGGCGGCCTATCACGAAAGGCGCGATGCCAAGGGTGCAGCGGCGCTGCTGGAGGGACTGTCAGAGCGGATTGCCGCATCGGACATTGCCGGGCTCGACGGCGAAGTTGAACTGGTCGCGGGCCTTCAGGCCAAGGCGACCCGCCTTGCCGGGCTGGGTGGCCGCACGCTGCCCAGCGAAGTGTTCGGCGACTGGAAGGTCGTCCGCCACAAGGGCGTCGAGGATGTTTCGCGCGGCGATCTGATCCAAATCAACGATAGCGGCGAATTCATCACCGAACGCACCAGCGGGCGCGACGAAGGCGAGGAAATCTGGCAGGAATTTGCGATCAACGAGCGACAATTGCACATCGAAGGCACCGGCCTCGTGTTCAATTACCGCGTCCGCGGCGACCGCCTGTTCCTGCAAAACGCGCTCGACGGGGTGGAGATCGTGATGGTGCGGGATGCGACCTGATCCGCGCATGGATTAAGGCGGGGTTCAAGCGGCGGGGTGATAGTCGCCGCGCCTCTGGTGGAGACGCGTCATGACGATCCGCAGCCTAGCGCCGATTCTTGCCCTCACCCCCCTTGCGCTGATCACCACCGCCTGCGCCCCGGCCGACCCTGCCGCTCGCGCCGCCGCCGATGCCGCGCGCACGCCAGCGGTGACGGTGCTGGGACCGGGCCAGACCTGCATCAACCGATCGCAGCTGCGCAACACTGTGGTGCGGACGGACCGGGTGATCGACTTCGAAATGAGCGGTGGCAAGGTCTATCGCAGCACGCTGAAGAACCGCTGCCCCGGCCTCAACTGGGACCGCGCAATCACATACGAAAACGCGATCGACCAACTGTGCGCGCAGCAGATCGTCTACAGCCTGCAAAACATCGGCGGCGTAATCCAGCGCGGCGCGGGATGTTCGCTGGGTGAGTTTGTGCCGGTGGAGTATGTGGAGGGGTAGGGAGTGCGAGTAGCTCGTTAAATGATCGTTGCTTCGCGAACATAATCCCAATCGCCCTGCCCACTCCAGGCGAGGCCGTCCGGATAGCGCACTTCAACACCTGCAAGGTCCGAAGGGTCGCCCAACCACATATTGATCCCCATCATCGTATTGCCATGCTGGGTGATCGCATCCTCGGTCATCACGAAATGCGTTGTTGTCCCGCATTTCAAGCAAGCGTGAACTTCGGCGAAGGTCGTCGTTTTGTCAGTGCGCCGAAATCCAGACGTCGAACCTCTGATGTCGACTTCGTCAGGATGAAAGTAGCCCCATCGCGCCGCTGCCTTGGTGCAGAGCGAACAGTTGCATTCATGAATGAAGTCCGGTCTTTTCGCGACTTCAATCCTGACTTCGCCGCATTCGCAGTTAAGTGTCATGTCACATTCCCATGGCGCGCTCGTGCGATCCGGTCCGCATCACCCCCGCCCCTCCTCAAAATTGCTCTCATCCAGTTCCAGCCCCGCGCGGCCATCGGCTGCCGTGTGGGCGGGCGCGTGAGGGTGTTCGACCACTTCGGGCTCTTCCACCTCCAGCATCCCTTCCCACTTGGTGATCACCGCCGTCGCCACCGCGTTGCCGACCACGTTGGTGGCGGTGCGGCCCATGTCGAGGAACTGGTCGATGGCGAGGATGATCGCCACGCCTTCGACCGGCAGGCCGAACATTGCGAGCGTGCCGGTGATCACCACCAGCGACGCGCGCGGCACGGCGGCGATGCCCTTCGACGAGATCATCAGCGTCAGCAGGATCATGATCTGCGTGCCGATGCTGAGCTCAATCCCATAGGCTTGCGCAATGAACAGCGTCGCAAAGCTCATATACATCATCGAGCCATCAAGATTGAACGAATAGCCCAGCGGCAGCATGAAGCCCGAAATGCGGCGCGGCACGCCGAAGCGGTCGAGCTGTTCGAACAGCTTGGGAAGCGCGGCCTCGGACGACGCGGTCGAAAAGGCGATCATCAGCGGCTGGCGGATATAGCGGATCAGCGCGAAGATCCGCCCGCCGAGGAACACCGCCCCGGCGCCCAGCAGGATGATCCACAAGAGCACCAGAGAGAAGTAAAACTCGACCAGCAATTCCAGATAGGTGCCAAGGATCGCCAGCCCGCTTGCCGCGACCACATTGGCGAGCGCGCCGAACACCGCGATGGGCGCATAGCGCATCACATAGCCGGTGATCTGGAGCATCATCTCGGCTAGCGCATCCGCACCCTTGACGAGCGCCTTGCCGCGCTCGCCAATCGCCGAGAGCGCGACGCCGGCGAAGATCGAGAAGACAAGGATTTGCAGGATGTTGTTGGTCGCCAGCGCCTCGACCGCGTTCTTGGGGAAGATCGAGAGGACAAACTCGGTCGCTTTCAATTCCTTGACCTCGCCCACCGCTGCGGCCGCCCCGGCAGCGTCGGGTATCGGCGCGCCAAGGCCCGGCTGGAACAGGTTGACCATGATCAGGCCCAGCCCGATCGAGATCAGGCTGGCGGTGATGAACCACGTCAACGCGCGCACACCGATCCGGCCCAGTGCGGCACTATCGCCCATATGCGCGATGCCGACGACGATGGTGGAGAGCACCAGCGGGGCGACCAGCATCTTGATGAGGTTGAGGAAGATGTCGCTGAGCAGCTTCAGCCACGGGGCAATATCGGCCTTGATCACCTCGGCCGGCACCATCTGGTTGAGCACCTGGCCGACGATCACGCCGAGCGCCATGCCGACGAGGATATAGAAGGTTAGCTTGCGGTCCATGTCCTGTCGTTGCTCCCAGCGGCCTTGGCGGCGTTAATCCTGCGGTGTTTCAAGCGCCAGCGCGGCGCGGGCGATGCGGGCATAGATGCGGGCGAGTGCGGCCAGATCAGGGATCGCCACCGCCTCGTCTCGCATGTGCATGGTCGCGTTGCAGAGGCCGAATTCGATCACCGGGCAGACAGCGCGCAGGAACCGCGCGTCGGATGTACCCCCGGTGGTGGAGAGTTCGGGCGCGATCCCGGTTTCCGCCTCAACCGCCGCGCTGACCAGCTTGGAGAACGCCCCCGGTTCGGTCAGGAACGGCTCGCCCGAAATCACCGGGCGGGCGCGGCCGCCGTGCTTTTCGGCAATCGCCATGACGCGCTCGGACAGGCTGTGGCCGGTGTGGAGATCGTTGAACCGGATCGAAATCCGCGCGCGCGCTTGCGCCGGGATCACGTTATGCGCGGGGTTGCCGACCGCGATATCGGTGATTTCGAGGTTGGAGGGCTGGAACCACTTCGTGCCCGTATCGAGGGTCAGCGAATCCAGTTCGGACAGGATCGCAACCAGCTTGGGCAGCGGATTATCAGCGAGATGCGGATAGGCGACGTGGCCTTGCGTGCCGTCAACCTCGATGAAGATGTTCACCGATCCGCGCCGCCCGATCTTCACCATGTCGCCAAGGCGGTGCACCGATGTCGGCTCCCCCACCAGACACAGGTCGGGCTGGTGACCTTCGGCGTGCATGTGATCGATCAGCGCGCGGGTGCCGTAGAGCGCGGGGCCTTCCTCATCGCCGGTGATGATGAAGCTGATCGTGCCCGCCTCAACAGGAACCTCGGCGACAGCGGCAACCATCGCGGCAATCGCGCCCTTCATGTCAACCGCCCCGCGACCGTGGAGCAGCTCGCCGCGCTCTTGCGGATCGAACGGATCGGAAGCCCACCCCTCGCCCGGTGGCACGACATCGAGGTGACCGGCAAAGGCCAAGTGGCGGCTACCAGACGGCCCGGCCCGCACCGCAAACAGGTTCTCGACCGGGGCTTCCTCGCTTCCCTCCGGCCCATCGCCGCGCGTAAAGCGGTGGACGGCAAAGCCGAGCGGCGTCAGCATCGCTTCGAGCGCATCAAACACCGCGCCGGTGGCAGGCGTCACGGAAGGCGCGGCAATCAGGCGCTTGGCAAGGTCGGCAACGTCAAGCATCATGGGGCGCATGAATGGGGCCTAGCAGGAGTTGCCGCCAATGCCCAAGCTCGATCTTGACGCCATTCCCCAGACCAACGCCACCGGCTATCCGCCGCCTTATGATGAGGCGGTCCAAGGGCGCTGGTATCGCCGCCTCGCGCCAGTGGCGGGCCTGACGCTGATGGGGGCGAGCCACGTCACGCTTGCACCCGGCGCCTGGTCCTCGCAGCGGCACTGGCACCGCGCAGAGGACGAGCTGGTGGTGATGCTGGATGGGCACGCGGTGCTGATCGACGACCATGGCGAGACGCCGGTCGGCCCCGGTGACGTCCTCGCCTTCCCGGCGGGCGAGGCCAACGGGCATTGCCTCCACAACCGCTCGGATGCCCCTTGCGTCTTCGTTGCCATCAGCGCCGGAGACCGGGAAGCCGACAGCGGCGAGTATCCCGATATCGACATGGTGTTCGACGCCGATGGCTACGCCCGCAAGGACGGCACCCGATACGAGGCGCGCCGCACGCCATGATCGATCTCGCCGGTTTCGCGCTGGCAGTCCTGCTGATTGAGCTGACGCCGGGGCCGAACATGGCCTGGCTGGTCACGCTGACCTTGTCCGAAGGGCGGCGGGCGGGGCTGGGTGCGATCACCGGCATTGCGCTCGGGCTGGCAGCCAATGCGCTGCTGAGTGTTCTCGCCGCCCGGGCGATCCTGGCGCAGGGGCCGGGCCTGACACAGGGCGTCGCGGTGCTCGCTGCGGCGATGATGGCGTGGCTGGCGTGGGAAGCTTGGAGCGAGGCGGGCGAAAGCTCCCCCACGGCCACCCCGCGCCAATCGGGCCAGCGCCATGCCCTCGCCGGATTCCTGATCAATCTCATCAACCCCAAATCGGCGCTGTTTGTGATCACGGTGATGCCGCAATTCGTGCCGGGTGGGCCGCCGAGCTTCACGCAGTGGCTGACCATGGCAGCCACCAGCGTATCGATCGCGACATCGATCCACCTTGCGCTGGTGTTCGGCGCAGAGCGGGCGCGCAGCGTGCTGATGGCGAAGGACCGCGCAATGAAGGTCCGCCGCGTGCTGGCGCTGGCGATGCTGGCTGTTGCCGCGTGGTTCCTCGCCAAGGCCTTCCTTTAGCGCCGAGGCTCCTCCACCACCACCAGTGGCCCCGGCGCAAAGGCGCTGGTGAGCAGGTCGGCAATCCGCAGCCCCGCCTGCTGCACCCGTCGCTTGGCTATCGGCACACCGCGAATGATGTCGTCCTGCGACAGCGCGGTTTCATCCGGCAGCGGCGCAGCGCAGACATCATCGCTGTCGAACGCGGTCGGGTAGACGAAGCTGCGCGCAATCTCCCAGCTTTCGCGGCCCCAATCGTCAGGCGTGCCGCCGGTCAGTTCTGCCCGCTCGGCGGCCGAGTAGCGTCGCACCACCGGATCGGCGGGATCGCTGATCGCGCGTTCGGCCAAAGGTCCGTCCCAGATCCAGTGCAGGTTGAGGCTCGGAATGATGCCATAATCGGCCTCACGATCATTGCCGCCGCGATCCTCGTTATCGCCCGAATGGAGCGGCATGTGCACATCGCCCGCGAAGTGGACCATGAAGGCCAGCGCCTCCAGCCGGATCGGCGCGGGCAGGCTTTCGTCCGCCAGCACCCGGTGCGCGCGGGTGATTTGCGCGGTGACGCAGGATCCGCCCGCACAATTGCCGCGCGGATTGAACGCCTCGCAAATCGGCGCAGTGCGGTAATGCCATGCGGCGGTATAGCCCCAGCGCCAGCCTTCGCCGCGCACGCAATCGGCCCAGACGCTGGCGTCCTTGAGGGTTTTGAGCGGGCATTCAGGCGTGCCGAGGTCCTTCTCCCGTGCAAGCAACGCACGGATCTTGGCGCGCACTTCGGGCGAGACATTGGCCTCGGCGATCTTCGCGGTCTGCTGATGCGCGTAAAAGCCCCACGCCTGCCCCGAGGCGGGCAGCGCCAGCGCCAGCAGGGCGAGCAACGCCGACAGCAACCGCCTCATGCCATGACTTCGTATTGCTCGATCACCCACTGCTCTTCCTCAGCCGCGCCGTTCCATTCGCGCATCCAGTCATGCTCCCACACCGCCTGCATATAGGCCTGCGCAAAGCCGGGGACGCCGATGCCATAGGTGACGAACCGCGTGACGATCGGGGCGTAGAAGATGTCCGCCGCGCCGAAGGTGCCGAACAGGTACGGCCCGTTGCCGCCATGCCGCGCGCGCGCTTCGGCCCACAGTGTGAGGATGCGGACGATATCGTGCTTGGCCGCATCCGACAGGCCGGGCAATTCCACCCGGCGGCGGATGTTCATCGGCAGTTCCTTGCGCAGGGACTGATAGCCCGAATGCATTTCCGCCACCATCGCCCGCGCCATGCCGCGCGCGGCATCATCCTTGGGCCAGAACCGCTCACGCCCGACCTTGTCGGCGCAGTATTCCAGGATCGCGAGGCTATCCCACACCACGGTATCGCCATCCCACAGGATCGGCACCTTGCCGCTAGAGGGCTGCACTTCGCCCATATCCTGCTTCAGCTTGTCCCATTCCTCGCCCATGATCGGCACGGTGAGTTCGTCAAAATGCAGGCCGGATTGCTTGACGGCGAGCCAGCCGCGCAAGCTCCAGCTTGAGTAGTTCTTGTTGCCGATGATGAGTTTCATTGTGCCGCGTGCTCCACCTTGCCGGGCCGATTTCGAGCCTCCCCCTAATCGTTCATCCCGACGGTGTCGATGCTGAACAATGTGACACAGGTTACACTGTCCAGAATGCAAAAATGGCCCCTTGCGAAGGCGCTCAACCGCGGCGTCGAATTCTTCCCGGGTCATGGGGCGGGTCATGGGGCGGATAGATCTGCGGGGCATGGCGGCAACGGGGCTGGCAGATCGCCGCGCGGTAGGAAAACCCTTTCCACCAGCGCGGCGCGCACGCTATGCCCTTGGGCCATGAGCCTTCCCCCGTTCCACCTCGCCTTCCCGGTCGATGATCTTGCCGCCGCGCGCGCCTTCTACGGCGGGGTGATGGGCTGCGGCGAAGGGCGGTCATCGGACGAGTGGATCGATTTCGATTTCCACGGCCACCAGATCGTTGCGCACCTCGCGCCGGGGCAGGCCGGGGACCGGGCGAGCAACCACGTTGACGGCCACGGCGTGCCGGTGCCCCATTTCGGATTGGTGTTGGCGATGGAGCAATGGGAGGCCTTGGCCGAGCGGCTGCGCGCGGGCGGCGCAGACTTCGTGATCGAACCGACCATCCGCTTCAAAGGCCAGCCAGGCGAGCAAGCCACAATGTTCCTGCGCGACCCATCGGGCAATGCGCTGGAGTTCAAGGCATTTGCTGATCCCACAAAGCTGTTTGCGAGGTAAGGCGACCGGACGGCAGATCAATTGGATTTTCGCCACGAAACTGCCGACCGGGTAGCGACGGCGTTGTTGCCACTCGGAGGCGCGCACCGTAGGGCCAGCTCTGCGTCTGGCCTTCACCTTCCAGCGTTATTGCGCTAGTGGTTGAACATGGTCCTGTTGATCATCGTTGCAACGGACAAAAACCAGCTTCACCTACCAGACTAGGCAAGTGAAACGCGGGAATTTCCGTTCGCCATCGCGCTTGGGAAAGTGCCCGCAAGGCAAGGTTCCCGAACGCTACTCAAACAAGCCGCGCTGCGATCCGCACCCCGGCAGGAGCAATTACACATGAAAGGCTACAAGGCGCCAAGCTTTCAGGACAGGGCTGCGGCCTCGTCCCGGGCGAAGGAAACCGCGCTGGCAAGGATGAAGGCAGCGCCTCAGCCCAGCGCAGCCGAATTGGCCGAGCGGGCTCAGCGACGATTGGAACGCGAAGCGCTTGCTGAGGCCAAGGCAGCAAAGGCCCGGGAGGCGCGACAGGAAAAGCAGCGCCTGGCCGAGGAGAAGAAAGCCGAGGCGAAGCTCGCGAGCGAGACAGCCGCACCAACCAAGCGCAATGAAGCGGAGCAGAAGGTGGCACGCGACGCGCGCTATGCGGCGCGCAAAGCCCGTAAGTGACCTCCGCTACGCCGAGTTTGCGGAACTTCGATGTTAAGGCGTTCCTGAAGGATCACTGGCAGCAAAAGCCGCTGTTGATCAGAGCGCCTTGGGACTGTTGGTCCAACCCGGTAGAGCCCGACGAATTGGCGGGTCTGGCTTGCGAACCCTTGGTAGAATCGCGCATCATCACGCGGCGCGAACACGCCTGGGAACTGGAGCATGGCCCCGTTCCGGAAAGCCGCTTTGCGCGAGCGGGCCGCGACCCTTGGACGCTGCTGGTGCAATCGGTTGACCATCATCTTGCAGGCGTTTCGGCCTTGCTCGATCAGTTTCGGTTTGTGCCCAATTGGCGGGTCGATGACGTTATGGTCAGCTATGCCGTCGATGGCGGCGGGGTTGGCGCCCATTACGATCACTATGACGTGTTTCTGGTGCAGGGGCTGGGCCGCCGCCGCTGGGAAATTGGCGGCTTGTGCGATGACGAAACGCCCTTGCTGCCACATGATGGGCTTCGCCTGCTGGCGGATTTTCAGACCATCGAGGAATGGATTCTCGAACCGGGAGATATTCTCTACGTGCCGCCGCGGGTTGCCCATCGCGGCACTGCCATCGGTGATGATTGCATGACCTATTCGATCGGATTTCGCGCGCCCTCGCGCGCCGAATTGATCGGGTCCTGGGCCGATGACATGGTGTTCGACCTGTCCGACAGTGACCGATACGTTGACCCGCATCAGGCGCAGCAAGACAATCCCGGCGAAATCAGCGCCGAAGCGATTACCCGACTGCAAGGAATGATCGCCGAGATGCTGCTCGACCGCAGTCGGTTCGCCCGCTGGTTCGGGCAGTTCAACACCGCGCCCAAGAATCCCGAGATTGACTGGCGGCCCAAGCATCCGGCGGAGGTTGATGACATCAGGCAGCTCGTGGCAGCGGGGATGCCGTTGATCCGCAATCCCGCCAGCCGGTTCGCTTTCATTCGCGAAGCCGGATCACCGACGATGCTTTTTGCGGATGGACACTGCTTTTCGTGCACCGATGACACAGCCACTTTTGCGCAAGCCGTCTGTGCCGAGACCGAGCTTGCCGTATCTCCCGACAGTTCGGCTGCGACGCTGGAACTTATCACCTTGCTGTTCAATGCGGGAAGTGTCGGTTTCGATGACGAGGAATGACGCCGCGCCCGCGCGCGATGCTTGGCTGGTGCACCACCGCGAAACGCACCGCGACCCCGCAATGCGCGCGATCCGGCGCTGGGTGGTTCACTGTGTCGAGGCTCTGGATCAGCCCGCGGCGAGGTAATCCTCGCCCAAGGCATCCGCCACCACGGCGGCGCGCAGGGCCGCGATCCCCATGCCCTTTTCGGCGCTGGTGAGGTGGATTTCGGGGTAGGCGGCGACATGCTTCTTCGCTTCGGCGGCGGTTTTTTCCGCGACGGCGGCGAGTTCGCTCGCCTTGATCTTGTCGCTCTTGGTCAGCACGATGCGGTAGCTGACGGCAGCTTCGTCGAGCATTTTCATCATCTCGCGGTCGACCTGTTTCAGCCCGTGGCGGCTATCAACCAGCACCAGCGTGCGGCTGAGCACCTGCCGTCCGCGCAGGTAGCTTTTGACTAGCGATTTCCACTTTTCGACCACCTTCACCGGAGCCTTGGCAAAGCCGTAGCCGGGCATGTCGACCAGCCGGAACAGCGGCATGGGCTCGTCTTCCTCAGGCCTGCCAACATCGAAGAAGTTCAATTCCTGCGTCCGCCCCGGCGTCACCGAAGCGCGCGCAATCGCCCGCCTGCCGGTCAGCGCATTGAGCAGCGAGGACTTGCCCACGTTGGATCGGCCGCAGAATGCAATCTCCGGCACCAGCGGTTCGGGCAGGAATTGCAGCTGCGGTGCGGACAGCAGGAAATCCACTGGCCCGGAAAACAGCTTCGATGCCGCAGCCTCGCGCAGCGCCTGATCTTCTGGATCGATCACGCGGCTATCCCTTGCCCTTCACAACCACATCCTTCGCCGCCACCGCATTGGCCGCCTTCAGCTGCGGGTGCTTGGAATAGAGATAGCTTTGCTGCGCCACGGTGAGGATGTTCGAGGTCACCCAGTAAAGCAGCAGACCCGCCGCAAACGGTGCCATCACGAACATCAGGATCCACGGCATGATCGCAAACATCTGCTGCTGCACCGGGTCCATCGCCGAGGGGTTAAGCTTGAAGGTCAGCCACATGGTGATCCCCAGCAGCACCGCCAGCGGACCAATCGCGAGGAAGCCCGGGACGTCATAAGGCAGCGTGCCGAACAGGTTGAGGATATGCGCCGGATCGGGCGCGGAGAGATCCTTGATCCACAGAACGAACGGCTCGTGCCGCATCTCGATCGCCAGCACCAGCACCTTGTAGAGCGCGAAGAAGATCGGGATTTGCAGCACCAGCGGAAGGCACCCCGCCAGCGGGTTCACCTTTTCGTCCTTGTACAGCTTCATGATTTCCTGCTGCTGGCGCTGCTTGTCGTCCTTGAAGCGTTCCTGGATCTCTTTCATCTTCGGCTGCACGGCCTTCATCCCGGCCATCGAAGCGAATTGCTTCTGCGCAATCGGGAACATCAGCCCGCGGATGATCAGCGTGAGCAGGATGATCGCCACCCCGAAATTGCCCACCGCGCTGTTGAGTGTGCGCAGCAGCCACAGGATCGGACGTTCAACGATCGCAAACCAGCCCCAGCTGATCGCGAGGCCGAAATTGGTGATGCCGCTCTCTTCATACTTGTCGAGGATGATGCTGTCTTTCGCACCCGCATAGAGCCGGGTCGATTGGGTCAGCTTGCCGCCAGCGGGCACCGTCGTGGCGGCATAAAGCAGATCGGTGCGGAACAGGTCCTTGCCCAGTGCGCGGAAGCCCGCGCTGTCGGTCTCGCCCTTTCCGGGCACCAGAGCGCCCAGCCAATAGCGATCGACAAAGCCCAGCCAACTGGCCGCGCCATTGGGCTTTTCGCCCCCGAGCTCGGCCAGTTCGGCATAGGAATGCGGATCCCACAGCGCACCGCCGAACACACCAACCGCACCCGAATGGGTCGCGAATTCATCGATGGTCGCGGTGGTGCTGGTCCGCTTGATCAGCGCAAAGGGCTGAATGATCGCCGCCGCCGCGCTGGCATTGCTCGCCGTCTGGGTGGCGGTGATCATGTAATCTGCATCAATCGCGAATGTGATGGCGTAGGTGATCCCGGCCGCATCGGTGCGGGTCAGGGTCACGGGTGTGGTCGGGGTGAGCTTGGACCCATCGGCCTGCCACACGGCGGTGGAGGGCTGACGCGCGCCGCCCGCCACAAAGCCGAACTCGGCGAAATACTGCGTCGGCGTGCCTTCGGGCGCGAACAGGCGGACGGGGCCGGAGCCCTTCTTCACCGTCTCGCGGTAATCCTTCAGCACGATGTCATCGATCCGTGCGCCGACAAGGTTGATCGAGCCTGCGACGCGCGGCGTATCGATCACCACGCGGTTACCGCTGGCAAGGGAGCCTTTGAGCGTCACCTTTCGGCTGCCCACACCTTCGCTCCCCAAATCGCCCGCGCTGGTGGCTGTGCCAGCGGCGGCGGGCTTGGCCGGCTCCGCAGGCGCAATCAGCGCGGCTTCGGGATAGAAGTAGCGGATCCCCACGTCCCACCCCAGAATGAGCAGGCCCGAAAGCAGGACGGCGAGAATAAGGTTGCGATTGTCCAAGATGATGCCCTGAAAGAATGCGAGATAAGGTGTATTGTGGGGTTAAGGCAGTGAGATTTCTACCCCTGGGGGTTTTTGCGCCCTAGGGAACGGGATCATGCCCATGCCCGCCCCACGGGTGGCAGCGCATTAGCCGCTTAAATGCCATCCATCCACCCTTCAGCGCACCATACTTGCCGATCGCCTGAATTGCGTACTCGCTGCAAGATGGTGCGTAGCGGCACGTGGGCGGCAAAAGGCGCGAAGGACCAAGCTGCCAGCCCCGCGCGATAAGGATGAGAAGGCGCTTCACCGCTTGCGATTCCCCCCGCGATTGCCCTTTCGCGGCCGCCGCCCGCCGGAAGGATCGCCCTGCCCATCCCGCGCGCGTTCCAGCGCCTTGGCGAGCTCGCCAGCCATGAGATGAAAGTCACGCTCCACCCCGCCCGCGCGGCCGATCAGCACATGATCGTGATCGGGCAGGCCCAACGTCGGCAAGGCCGCGCGCAACAATTCACGAAACCGCCGCTTCATCCGGTTGCGGACCACGGCATTGCCGATCTTCTTGGTGACGGTGATGCCAAAGCGGATACCCTTTCCGCCAACGGGCCCACCATTGGGCCGGGTCAGCAGCACAAACCCCGCGCGAGCATTGCGGGTGCCAGAGTTCGCCGCGAGAAAATCGGCGCGTTTGGTGATGACCGAGATCATGAGTCCGCCGATAACGCAAACGGGCTCCCAAAGGGAGCCCGCAAGGCCGACCGGCCGCCCGCAGCGACGCGATCTTCAGATCGCATGAGCGAGGAAATCGCACCCGCGGAGGCGGGTGCGAAAACCAATCACGCGCAGAGCTTCTTGCGGCCGCGATTGCGGCGCGCGCGCAGCACCTTGCGGCCACCCGGGGTCGCCTTGCGCGCAAAGAAACCGTGACGACGGGCGCGCACGAGATTGCTGGGTTGGAACGTCCGCTTCATATCATCCTCGAAAAAACTACCGGCCGGGATGCATCAGGGTTTTGCCCAAGCACCAACCGTGGCCGCAAATCCGCGACCGTGAACAGGCGGGTGCCGTTATGGGAAAGCCGTGCGTGAGTCAAGCAGCGCCGCATCGGCATAGGCCAGCTGCGGGACGATTTTGTAACCTGTAAAGCTGAAGCGCGGCATTGCCAAGGGCGCGCGCGCGGCTTGCGCCAGTGCCGCACCAGACCGGAGAATCGCCAATTGCAGCCCGCGTGCCACTTGCGGCGCGAGCTCACGCTTATCGGACGGGCGCTGCGTTGCCGCGACGGGAGCGATCCAACGCGCCATCTGCGCGCCTTCCAGCCACAGCGCGCTCGCATGAGGCACCGAATTGGTCATGGCATAGAAGGCCCGCGCCTCTTCGGCGCTCATGCCCATTTCGGCATAATAATCGAGATAGAGCCGGTTCTCCGGCGCATCAGGCGCGAAATCATCGGGCTCCCGCCCGGATTCGTCGCGCCATGAATGCACCGCGAATGATGAGCCGGGATCAACCGTGCGGCGAGTCCCCGCCAGAAACAGCTCAACGGCTCCCGACCGGGCCGAGCCGCCGGTCGGCACATGCGTCGCCAGCCCGGCTGCGCGGATCGCCCGGCCCAATGCGAGGTTCGCCAGATCGTGGCTGGTGCCGGGTGCATCGGCAAATTCGATCACTTCCAGCCCTGGATAGGCCGCCAACATCGCGGCAAAGTCCTGCGGAGAAGCCTCATCGGTCGATGCGATCAGAGTCGCACGCCGATCATCCAGCACGCGGAAGGGGCCGAACTGGGCCAGCGCTGCACCTGCTGCCATGCGCGCAGGCCGGGCGATAAAGCGCACCGGCTCGGCCTGAACGGGGTCACTCGGTTGAAAAGCAGCGGGCGCGATCGCCGCCGGGGTTTCGTCCACCGGCACCCATTGGCCGCTGGCTGGGTCCCATTCCTCCACCCAGGTGACCGTTGACACCACGCGCGCACCCGATTGCGCCAGCGCCGCCGTTTGGGGCAGCCACAGCGCAACGGCGGCAAGCAAGAGGGCAAGGGTGCGGTGCATCTTCGCTTCATCACCCCGCGCCCCTTCCGAAATCGCCAAGATATATGCTTACAAAATCCCTTAACGCCTTCTGCAAGCCGCTCGACAAGCCTCTCATAAGCCTGCACAAACGCATGGAAGGGCGGGATAAAGGGGTCGCAGATGGTCGCGCTGGTGAAGACAGTTGCCTATTTGGGGCTGGAGGCGCGCGCCGTTGAGGTCCAGTGTCAGGTCGCGCCCGGGATGCCGCGCTTCTCCGTCGTCGGGCTGCCGGACAAGGCGGTGAGCGAAAGCCGCGAGCGGGTGCAATCAGCACTCTCGGCGATGGGTCTGGCGCTGCCGCCCAAGCGGATCACGGTCAACCTGTCTCCTGCCGACCTGCCCAAGGACGGATCGCATTACGACTTGCCGATTGCGCTCGCACTGCTCGCCGCGATGGGGGTCACCGATGCCGAGCAATTGGGCGACTGGGTCGCAGTTGGCGAGTTGTCGCTTGATGGCCGGGTGGTCGCCAGCCCCGGCGTGCTGATCGCCGCGCTCCATGCCAGCGAGGCTGGGACGGGGCTGATCTGCCCGGCCGAGCAAGGCCCCGAAGCGCGCTGGGCCAGCGGCGTGCCGGTGCTTGCGCCGCGCGATCTGGTCAGCCTGCTGGGACACCTCAAAGGCAGCCAGATGCTGCCAGAGCCGCCGCGCGGCGAAGTGACCGAAGGAGTGGGCGGCAATGATCTCAAACAGGTGAAAGGGCAGGAAACCGCCAAGCGCGCGCTCGAAATCGCAGCCGCAGGCGGGCACAATCTGCTGATGGTCGGACCGCCGGGATCGGGCAAGAGCCTGCTGGCTAGCTGTCTGCCAGGCATCCTGCCCGACCTGACGCCGGGTGAGGCGCTTGAAGTGTCGATGGTGCAATCGGTCGCCGGGACGCTTGAGGCCGGGCGGATCAGCCGCGCCCGCCCGTTCCGCGCGCCGCACCATTCGGCCAGCATGGCGGCGCTGACCGGCGGCGGCTTGAAAGTGCGCCCCGGCGAAGTGAGCCTGGCGCACCTTGGCGTGCTGTTCCTTGATGAATTGCCCGAGTTTCAGCGCCCGGTGCTCGATTCGCTGCGCCAGCCGCTGGAGACCGGCAAGGTCGATGTCGCGCGCGCCAATGCCCATGTCACCTTCCCCGCGCGGGTGCAGCTGGTGGCGGCGATGAACCCGTGCCGCTGCGGATACGCAGGCGATCCGGCGCGCAACTGCAACAAATACCCCCGCTGCGTCGGCGATTATCAGGCGCGGCTGTCCGGCCCGCTGCTCGACCGGATCGATCTGCATGTCCACGTCGCCGCTGTCAGCGCCATCGACATGGCCCTGCCCCCACCCGCCGAAGGCAGCGCCGAAGTCGCGCGCCGGGTTGCAGCCGCGCGGGCGGTGCAGGTGGCGCGCGGGGTGCGATCCAACGCCGAACTCGAAGGCGAAAAGCTCGAAGCCTTCGCCACGCCTGACGATGCGGGGCGCAAGCTGCTGCTTCAGGCGGCCGAAAAGCTGCGGCTGTCGGCGCGCGGCTACACCCGCATGCTCAGAGTATCGCGCACCATTGCCGATCTGGCGGGCGCGGAGACCGTGGGCCGGGTCCACATCGCCGAAGGCTTGTCCTATCGTCTGATGACGGGTTAAGACACGCCGCAAGGCCGCTCCCCCTCCTCGGCCGATCAAAGGCGCATTGGCGATTTCGGACGACCCTTCAGCTGTGCTGGCCGAGCGGCCTCAGGGGCTTGCCGCGCTGTGGGACAGGCTGTGGAGCGGGGCGAAGCAACGCAAGGCGGCAAGCCTTGGCATTGCGCTCGCGCTGGAGGCGTTGATTGTCCTGCTGCTGCTTACTCTGGGCGCGCAGATTGCCGGAGATGAGGACGGCAAGGAGACTGTGACCAAGTTCGAAGCGGTTGAATTTGCCGCCCCTCCGGCCCCAGAGCCGGAACCTGCCACCGATGCGCCGCCCGAAACCGCTGTCACCACGCCGCAAGACCGGCCCTTGCCGACCCCCGATCCGCCGCGCCCTTCGCCGCTCAATCTCAACCCTGCGCCCGCGCCCGAACCGCCCCCGCCTGCACCGCCCGCACCGCCAGAGCCGCAGCCCAAGCCCACTTCGCCGCCCAAGATCGGGGCCAAAATCAATCCAGGCCGCACCTATGGCCCCGCCAACACCGGCAATCCGCGCACCGCGGGTGACAGCCAGCAGGTCGGCACCGCGCCCAATGGCGAACCGCTCTACGCCGCACGCTGGTATCGCGAGCCGACCGATCAGGAGCTGTCGGGTTACCTATCGACCGCCAACGGCCCGGGATCAGCGCTGATCGCCTGCAAGACCGTGGCGGATTACTATGTCGAGGATTGCGTGCTGCTGGGCGAATCGCCGCAAGGGTCGCAGATCGGGCGCGCGGTGATGGCCGCCGCGTGGCAATTCCGCGTCCGCCCGGCGCGGATCGGCGGGCGCGAACAATTCGGATCGTGGGTGCGGATCAGGATTGATTATTCGGTGCGCCAGCAGCCCCGCTAACCCCGCAATTGTTCCCGCACCACCGCAACAAAATCCGCTCCCCAGGTCTCCAGCTTCTTCGCCCCCACGCCCGAAATCGTCCCCAGTTCGGCCAGCGTTTCCGGGCATTGCAGGGCCATGTCGCGCAGCACCGAATCGTGGAAGATGACATAGGCCGGGATCCCGTGTTCGGCGGCGAGCGCCTTGCGCTTGTCGCGCAGCGCCTCGAACAGCGGGTTGCCGACCGGGTTGGGGGCGCCTCCGTCTCGTGTGCGGCGATTGCGGCGTTGGCGCACGGGCGGCTCGGCAATGGCGATGGCCGCTTCGCCCTTCAGCACGGCGCGCGCTTCAGGCCCCAGCATCAGCCCGCCATGTTCGGTCGCCGCCAGCATCCCCCGCGCCACCAGCGTGCGGACGAGCGGACGCAACAAGCGCGCCTCACTCGCGCCGACGATCCCGAACACCGACAGCTTGTCATGCGCCCGCGCCGTGATCCGTTCGTCGCTTTGCCCGGTCAGCACTTTTTCAATATGGCCGACGCCAAAGCTCTGCCCGGTGCGGTAGACCGCCGAGAGCAGTTTTTGCGCCAACTCGGTCGTATCGACCACCTGCGGCGGATTGGCGCAATTGTCGCAATTGCCGCAGGTTTCGGGCGGATGCTCACCGAAATGCCGGAGCAGGATCGCCCGGCGGCATGCCGGGGTTTCAACCAGCGCGGCAAGGGTGTTGAGGCGCGATTGTTCGCCCGCCAGCCGCTCCGGCTCGACGTCCGAGAGCCATTGGCGCGCGCGCGAGAAGTCGCTCACACCCCACAACATATGCGCTTCGGCCGGATCGCCATCACGCCCCGCGCGGCCGGTTTCCTGATAATAGGCCTCAATCGATTTCGGCAGGCCGGCGTGGATCACGAAGCGGACGTCGGGCTTGTCGATCCCCATCCCGAAAGCAATGGTGGCGACCATGACCATGGTTTCTGACGCGACGAAGGCGGCCTGCACCGCCGCGCGGCGATGAGGTTCGAGCCCGGCATGATAGAACGCCGCCTCGCGCCCGGTCCGGGCGATGGCGGCGGCGATATCCTCGGTGGCTTTGCGGCTCGGCGCGTAGACAATCCCCGCGCCCGGCAGCCGCGCCAAAAGGTCGTTGATTTGGCGCGCGCCATTGTCGCGCGCGGTGATGCTGTAATGGATATTGGGCCGATCAAACCCGGCGATGATCATCCCGTCTTCAGGAATGCCAAGCTGCCGCAGGATATCGGTGCGCGTGGTCTGATCAGCCGTCGCGGTGAGCGCAAGGCGCGGCACCTGCGCAAAGCGATCAAGCACCGGGCGCAGCATGCGGTAATCGGGGCGGAAATCGTGCCCCCATTCGGACACGCAATGCGCCTCGTCGATGGCAAACAGCGCGATGGGCGCGCGTTCGAGCAGGGCCTGAAAGCCGGGAGTCGACGCGCGTTCGGGGGCCACGTAAAGCAGATCGAGATCGCCATTGCGAAAGGCGTCTGCCGTGGCCGCATTGTCGCTGTCTGCCGAGGTCATCGAAGCGGCGCGAATGCCCGCTGCCTGAGCTGACCGGATCTGGTCATGCATCAGCGCGATCAGCGGTGAGATGACGATGGCGGTGCCTTGCCGGGCGAGTGCGGGGATTTGGTAGCACAGGCTTTTGCCAGCGCCGGTCGGCATTAGCGCAAGGGCGTGTTGCCCGCGCATGACCCGCGCAATCACCGCCTCCTGCTGCCCACGAAAGCCGGAAAAACCAAAGGTCCGGCGCAGGATTTCGTGCAGGTCAGGGGCGGGGGCCAGTTCCATGCCAGCGGCCCTAGCTCAAGCCACGGCGCGGGGGCACCCGCCTTGGCGCAGCTATCGACGGATTATCCGTGAGAAATTAGCGCGCGGCAGCCTTGGCGGCGGCCAGATCAACCACATCGCCCTTGCCAAGGCCAGCACCGGGCGTCGCGATCGAACCATCAGCACGCTTGCCAAGATTTTCCGGGCGCACCAGCCACAGATCCTGCGGGCCAAGAATGCGGCCATCATGCGCGAGGATCGACACCGGACCGATCGGCAAGCGATCATACTCGTCCACCAGCACCGGGTCTTCCACCACCTGTTCGGAACCGTATTTCTGGCCCCACTGCCGCAGCGCGACCATCGCCGGCAGCAGATCAAAGCCCTTTTCGGTCAGGCGATATTCGATCTTGCGGCGATCATCGGCGCAAGGTTCGCGCTTCAGGATGCCATGTTCGACCAGCTTGGCGAGGCGATTCGAGAGAATGTTGCGGGCGATGCCCAGCTCACTCAGAAACTCTTCAAAATGCTTGAGGCCGTTGAAACTGGCGCGCAAAATCATGAACGACCAGCGTTCACCCATCACCTCCAACGCTTGCGGCAGACCGCATTCAATCAGGTCGCGCAGCGGTTCTCTCAAGTCACCCATTCATGTGTCCCTTCCCGGATGGGGTGTGATTGTAACCGCTTTTGCCCGGGTAACAAAATTTTTCAGTTTTCGGTTGCAACTCGCAACTTAGGTGTATAGGTAGCGAATAGCAACTGGTTTCGAATCGAAATGTTGCGTTGCAGAATGAAAACATAAACGGGTGGGGGCAACCCATCCCTCGACACAAAACGCAAAGGATCCTCGGATGACCCTCTCCCTCCCCAGCACCGGCAAATTCGCCATCCTCGCCACGGCTCTGCTTTACACCGGCATCAGCTTCGGCGTCGCCACCTGCACGCCCGCCCAAGCGGCAGGCAATGCCTATTACAGCGCCACCCTGTCAGCGCCCGCTTCGGAAAATCGTGCGGTTGCCGATGGCGTGGCGTGGGCTTGCAAGGATGCGATCTGCGTCGCCAACAAGACCTCGGCCCGCCCGCTGCGCGTGTGCCGCGGCCTGCAACGCAAGTTCGGCGAAGTCGCCACCTTCAAGGTGAATGGCCAGGACCTGGCCGCAGAAGAACTGGCGAAGTGCAACGGCTGAAGACGCGCTTTTGAAGTCCCCACTCTGACCGGCACCTCTCCAGCCGGGCAGAGCTCCACGAACCCCGGCGCGCTATTCCCAGAGCGCGGCCGGGGTTTTGGTTTTTAGGCTCATGTTCCTAAATCCGTTCGCCCTGAGCTTGTCGAAGGGCTGCTTTGTTTTGCGGCTTGCCGTGACCAATCAAAGTGAAGGACAGCCCTTCGACAAGCTCAGGGCGAACGGGATAGGGGGCCACGCCTGAATTACAGCATCCCTGCGGCCTTGAGCTGCGCCTCAAGCCCAACTGCATCGGTAAACAGATGCGCGTTCCATCCGCGCGCCTTGGCGGCGGCGATGTTGGCGGGGTTGTCGTCGGTGAAGAACAGCGCATCGCCGCTCCGCCCGCTGCGTTCCTCGACGATTTCGTAGATCCTCGGATCGGGCTTGGCGACCTTTTCGACCCCGGACACGATGATATCATCGAAGTGATCGAAGATCGGCTGAGTCGGGCGGAACACCTGCCAGAATTCATCGCCGAAGTTGGTCAGGCAGAACAGGGGCACGCCAGCCGCCGCAAGCCGCTCGACCAGCGCGTGCGCGCCTTCGACCGGCCCCGGCACCGTCTCGTTGAAGCGCGTTGCATAGGCGCGAATATGGCTTTCATATTGCGGGTAAAGCGCGATCCGTTCGGGCAGCATATCCGCCAGCGCCCGGCCGCGATCATGTTCGAAATGCCATTCCTCGGTCACGACGTTCTCGAGGAACCATGCCAGTTCCTGCGGATCATCGATCAGCTTTTCGAACAGTGCGCCAAGCTGCCACTGGAACAGCACCCGCCCAACATCAAACACCACCGCCTGCTCTTTGGCTGCATTTCGCACGTCGCTCGTTCCCCAAACGCTTGCGGCCCGCGCTCCGGTAAGGAGGCGGGCCGCTGATCACTTCGGCTGCCAATCCGGCAACCGCACCGCGAATCAATTAACCCTGGCGGGCCTTGAAGCGACGGTCGGTCTTGTTGATGACATAGGTGCGGCCGCGACGACGGATCACGCGGTTATCGCGGTGACGGCCCTTCAGCGACTTGAGGCTGTTGACGATCTTCATGGGTCTCGGCTTCCAAAAGAGAAGCGCGCCGGATCAGGCCCGACGCGCGGAAATTGAAGCGTGCCGATAGCGACACCGCCCCCTTGCGTCAATGCAAGTCTGTTCGCATCAGCCTCGCAATTCGGTCAATTTGCGCTCCCACGCCAGGGCATGAGCGATGATTGTGTCGAGATCGGCATGCTGCGGCTGCCAGCCGAGTGCTTGCTTGAGCCGCGCGGGATCGGAAATCAGCGAATCGGGATCGCCTGCGCGGCGGCCTTCGAGGCGGCGGTCGAGCTTGCGATTCGTCACCCGGTCGACCGCATCCAGCACCTCGGTCACCGAAAAGCCCCGGCCATAGCCGCAATTCATCGTCAGCGAGCGTGCAGGATCGGCCATCAGCGCCTCCAGCGTCAACACATGCGCCGCAGCAAGATCGCTGACATGGATGTAATCGCGCACCCCGGTCCCATCAGCCGTCGCGAAATCGGTGCCGAACACGCTGACCGATTCGCGCAGGCCCAGCGCCGCCTCGATCGCCACCTTGATCAGATGGGTCGCCCCGGCGGTCGATTGGCCGGTGCGCGCCTGCGGATCGGCGCCCGCGACATTGAAGTATCGCAGCACGCCAACATTCATGGGATGCGCGGCGGCAACATCCGCCAGCATCTGCTCGGTCATCAGCTTGGACCAGCCATAGGGGTTGATCGGGCGCTGGGGCGTATCTTCATTCACCGCTGCTACGTCAGGAATGCCGTAGGTCGCGGCGGTGGACGAGAAAATGAAGTGGGCGACGCCGGCTTTGACTGCCGATTCGATCAGCGCCCGGCTTTTTGCGGTGTTGTTGTGATAATATTTCAGCGGATCGGCGACGCTTTCAGGCACCACCACCGAGCCTGCAAAGTGCATGATCGCGGCCACACCCTGCTCGGCAAAAATCTTTGCCAGCAGATCGCCGTCAGCAATATCGCCTTCATACAGCGGCACGCCGTCGGGGATGGCAAAGCGGAAGCCCGTCACCAGATTATCGATCACTGCCACCGGCCAGCCGGCATCTTTCAACGCCAGCACAGCGTGGCTGCCAATATAGCCCGCTCCGCCAGTCACGAGCACGCAAGGTTTGATATGGGATGTCATCGTTAAAACCCTTAGCATGCAATCCGCTTAGAAAACCTCAACCGAATCGCAGGCAATGCAGGCCTGTGCATCACCCTGCGCAAGCCGTATAAGTGACGCCTGAAGCAAAGGAACCTTCGCCATGACGACATCCCGCCTGCTCGCCCCGCTCGCCTCGCTCGCTGCTGCTGCTGCTGCCTTGGCATTGTCGGCCTGCGCGACCACGCCCTACACCGGCCCGGTCGAGGTCACTCGCTTTGTGGCAGCGGAGCCTGCCGGGCTGGGGCAAGGCCCTATCATCGTCTATTTCCCGGACGAGGTATCCAATGAGACGGCCAAGACCGCAATCAAGGCCGCTGTTGAGCGCGAATTGCAGGCGCTGGGCTACACGATCGCTGCGCAGGAAGGGCGCGGTGTTCAGGTTGCAGCCGTGCGCACCGCTCGCAACCCGATCGCATCGACCGAGGATCGGCGCGGGCCGGTCAGCGTCGGCGTCGGCGGGCAGACCGGCGGCTTCGGGTCGGGCGTCGGGCTCGGCGTCGGGATCAATCTGGGCGGCGGACGCGAAGGCCCGGCGGCCAACACCGAACTCTCGGTGCGCATCACCAATGATGCCAACGCGACCCTGTGGGAAGGCCGCGCGCAGATGGCCACCGGCGTCAAATCGCCTTTTTCTGCGGTTGATACCAGCGCCCGCACGCTCGCCGCCGGGTTGTTCAAGGACTTCCCCGGTGGCAATGGCGAGACCGTAACCATCGACGCCAAGAAACTCCAAGGAAACTGATGACCTCTCTCTTTATCGATGCCGGGTTCGACAGCGGCAATATTGATGTGCTCGGGATCGAAGGGCGCACCGCGCGCCTCGCGATCCGGCGCGATAATGCCTCGGAGTTCTTCCAGTGGTTCCACTTCCGCGTCAGCGCGACGGCGGGCGAGGAGGTTGTGCTCAAACTCACCGGGCTCAACGCCAGCGCCTATCCCGGCGGCTGGCCCGATTACAACGCCTGCGTCTCCGAAGACCGCGCCTATTGGGCGCGCGCCGCCTGCAGCTATGACAAGGACGAAGACGGCGGCACGCTGACGATCCGCTATCTGCCCGCCACCGACCTGTTCTGGTGCGCCTATTTCGCGCCCTACTCGATGGAGCGGCACCACGATCTGATCGCCGAAGCGGCCGGGTGTGAGGGGGTCGATTACGTCCGGCTCGGCACCACGCTCGATGGCCAGCCGATCGATTGCCTTGAGCTGGGCGAAGGCGAAACGCAGGTGTGGCTCTATGCCCGCCAGCATCCGGGCGAGACGCAGGCGGAATGGTGGATGGAGGGCGCGCTGGAATGCCTGACCGATCCGACCGATCCGGTCGCGCGGGCGCTGCGCAAGGCGTGCCGCATCCATATTGTGCCCAACTGCAACCCCGATGGTTCGCGGCGCGGGCACCTGCGCACCAATGCGGTTGGCGCCAACCTTAACCGCGAATGGGCCGAACCGACCCCCGAACGCTCGCCCGAAGTGCTGGCGATTCGCAACCGGATGGACCAGACCGGCGTCGACTTCGCGATGGATGTGCATGCAGATGAAGCAATCCCGGCGGTGTTCCTCGCCGGGTTTGAAGGCATTCCCGACTGGACCGAACCGCAGGGCGAGGGTTACTACCGCTACCAGCGCATCCTCGACCGACGCACCCCTGATTTCCAGACCAAGCTTGGCTATCCCAAAGCCCCGGCGGGCCGCGCCAACCTGACCATGAGCACCAACCAGATCGCCCAGCGGTTCGGTGCGGTCGCGATGACGCTGGAGATGCCCTACAAGGACCTGGCCGACTTCCCTGAGCCCGAACAGGGCTGGTCACCCGAACGCTGCAAGCAGTTGGGCCGCGAATGCATGGCGGCGCTGGTGGAGTGGTTGGAGGCCCATGACATTTAGACGCGAAGGGTAAGGCATGGCTGGGTCGCAAACAGCCTTTGATGCCGAGCAAGAGATCGCAGAGCTTGTCGCAGACCACGCGGCAGGCTGCGCGAAGATTGCATGTACCGCGAAAGACGCATCGCTCGACATCGCGCTCGACATGATCGTTTTCCCTGCGGCCGTGCTGATTGTCGCCCTTCTGCTGCACCGCGCTGGCTTCTGGGACGGGCTGCTGCGCGCCCTGATCGCGCGGCTGAAGCGCGCATGGCTGGCCGAGGCGGGGTTTGGCGCGGTGCTGGCTGTGTTGTTTGTCGCGGTGTCGCTGCCTTTCGGGCTTTACGACGTTCTGACCGCCGATCCGGCGATGCAATCGGGCTTTCGCTGTTCTGAATGGATCAAGGACTGTCCTATCCCCAAAATCACCCATGCCAGCATGGTGGAGAATTTCCTCGAAAAACAACTGTGGTATGCGCTGGGGCTGGGGGCCATCTTTGCGGTGCTGGCGCCGCTTGCCTTTGGCATGCAGCGCAAGCGACCGCGCCTGATGCTGGCGATGGCGGTGGGAGCCTATCTGGTATGGTTCATCGCGCCGACTGAGAGCCGCTGGGAGCAGACTTATCCGATGCCCCCCGGTGACTTGCACGAGGATATCTCGCGCATTGCCGGGCGCGCGGGGATCGCGATGGACCGCGTGCAGATCGGTCAGCCCGAACCTCTACGGGCCGATGGCGGCGGTGAAGCTCGCTGGCACGGCGCCAGCGTCAAGGCGGTAGTCAGCGAGCGGCTGCTCAACATCCACGCGATCCATCCACGCAGCTTCAGTCCGGCGCCAGTACCCTTTTCCGCGGGCGAGTTCCGCTTTCTTGCTGCGCACGAAGTCGCTCACTTGCGGCATCATCATGTCGAGTGGACGACGCTCGCCAGTCTGATCTTCACGATTGTGTGTGTTAGCCTCGCTGCCGCCCTTGCCGGAAGGCTCGCTTCTGACGGAACCTCCGAACGCCGCAACACTCCCGCCGGTTTCCTCGCCGTCTTCCTCGCGCTTGGGTTTGCGTTGCACTTCGTCCACCTGCCGCTTCGCATGAATCTGCAACGCGCGTTCGAGAATCAGGCGGATGCGACCGCGCTCGATTTGGCGCCTGATCCTGATGGCGCGATTGCCTTCACCCTGAATGATGGGCGCGGCGGTCCGCTGGTGCTGGGTCGCTGGTACCATGTCCTGTATCGCTCCCATCCCGACAACCTCAGCCGCCTGCGCCGCGCGGTCGAATGGAAGGCGCGCAACACACCCGAAGTATGGCGCGCGCAAGGTCGCACAGGACCCTTGCGGTGGCGCTTTGGCGATAAGGTGAAGCTGGTCACCGATTGGCCGGAGAAACCCGACAAACCGGACGGTGACGGCAAGCCGCTACCCCAAATGTCCCGGCCCGAAGGCGTGCGGCAGCAGCGCTGATAGCGTCACCCGCCGCACATCATCCTTGCTCACGCACAGCACCAGCGGATCGGTTGCGCCCAGTGCGGCGACTTCGTTGAGCACCTGACGGCAACGTCCGCAGGGGGTGATCGGCTCCTTATCGGCCTTCAGCCCCACCACCGCGACCGCGACCAAACCGCCGCGCCGCCCTTCGCCCAGCGCCTTGGCGACCGCGACCGTCTCGGCACACAGCGCAAGACCATAGCTGGCGTTTTCGACATTGCAGCCGGTGATCACCGCGCCGTCGTCAAACAACAGCGCTGCGCCAACGGGGTAGTCCGAATAGGGCGCATAAGCGTGTTCAGCCGCGGCGTAGGCGGCGGCGATGAGGGCATGTTCCTGCGTTTCGCTGAAGGTCACTTCTGCACCACCACCCACTCGACCGGTTCCTCGCTCGCCTCGCTGACCAGCTGGCTGTTGGCGCTCCATAGCAGCCAGGGGCGACCGGCATAGTCGGGCCGCGCACGGTCACGCATCAGCCACAGGTCGCGGGCGAGCGCGGTTGCGGTGCGGTGGCGTTCCTGAAAGGCGCGGCCCAGCTTCAGGATCACCGGCTTGCCGCTGTGCATTTCGATCTGGTTGATCAGCGTCATCAACTCGCTTTCCACCGCCGCGTCGCTGACTTTGGGCGCACACTCATCCGCCAGCCGATTGAGGCCGATAGCGGGCGGCAGCAGACCGGGGTCGCGCGGGACCATCTGGGCGAAGGCGCCGCTCTGGATATCGGCCGGGGCGCAAGGATCGAAGTTCAGCACCACCCCGACTTGCAAACCTGCGGCCCGAGCGCGCTGGAAGCGATCAGGAAAGCTCATCCCGCCGCGCGTCGCCAGTTCATCGACCAGCGGCAGATAGACGAACTGCGCGCCAACCGCCTTCAAAGTCGGGAACTTGATATCGGCTCCGTTCGCGGGTGTCAGCGCGCCCTGTTCGGGATAAAGCGCCTCGTCCGGGCGCCATTCGCGCATGTCCCACCACAGCCAGACGGCAAAGGCGAGCGCCAGCAGCACTGCCAAGGCCGCCAGCCGCAGCAGCCAGCGGCGCGGCCCCCGGCGCATGGCCCTTGTGCCTTTGCGCGCCAACCGTCAGCCCTTGATGTGCAGCACGCAAATCAGCGTGAACAGCCGCCGTGCGGTGGCAAAATCGGTCTCAACCTTGTCTTCAAGCCGTTCCAGCAGCAGCTCTGCCGCGCTGTTGTGGATGCCGCGCCGCGCCATATCGATCGTTTCGATCTCGGCCGGTGTGGCCTTGCGGATCGCCTGATAGTAGGAATCGCAAATCGCGAAGTAATCGCGGATCGGGCGGCGGAAGCGGGCCATCCCGATCAGCAGGGACTCGAGCAATTGCCCGCCCGTGTCGGCAATATCCATCACCAACCGCCCATCGGTGACCGACAAGTGCAGATGAAAAGGTCCATGCGCGCCCCGCTCGACCGAGCGGACGGGCTTGAACAGGTTTTCCTCGATCAGATCATAGATTGCGACGCGGCGTTCCTGTTCGACATCGGCATTGCGCCACAGGATCGTCGCTTCATCCAGCGTCACCTGGGCAATGCGGTATCCGCCCGCCGCGCCAGCAGCAGGAGAAAGGGGAAGGGAATCGGGCGGCGAGCCAGCCATAGCCCCTGCCTTCGCAGATGCAGGGGCTGCACTTCAAGCACTTCGGGAAGCACGGGGGCAAACTCTCCCCACTATCCACAGCGGCGCAAATAAATATTGGCCCGGTTGGGCCTTGCGTGAAGGCCGCGAGCGAGCGCATCAGACCCCTATGATTGAACCCGCAAAAGTCACCAGAATCAACCCGGCCGAGGGCGATACGCTCTCACGCAAGCTGCCCTTCAACCTTGAAGCGGAAGCGGCCTTTCTTGGCGCGGTGCTGATCGACAACCGGGTGATCGAGGAATTGCCGGTGCCGATCCGGCCCGATCATTTCTATGAAGCGCTGCACGCCCGCATCTATGATCGCGTGCTGGTGATGATCGAGCGCAACACCACGGCTTCGCCCGTCACCCTGCGCCCGTTCTTCGAGGCGGACGAGGCGTTGAAGGACTTGGGCGGCACGTCCTATCTGGCGCAGCTTACCGCGAGCGGCGCTGGCCTGCTGTTACCGCGCGAACTGGCGCAGCAGATCTATGATCTGGCCCTGCTGCGCGAGCTGGTGAGCGTTGGGCGCGGGCTGGTGGAAGGCGCGCTCGATACCTCGGAAGATACTTCGCCAATGGACCGCATCGCGCAGGCCGAGGCTGATCTGTTCCGGGTGGCCGAGGGCGCGGCGACGGCGCGCGAAGCGGCGACCTTCCGCGAGGCCGCGATGCTGGCAATCAAGATGGCCGAAGCCGCGATGAATTCGGGCGGCGGGCTGTCAGGCAAGACCACCGGGCTTGCTACGATCGACCAGAAAACCTCGGGCCTGCACAATTCCGATCTGGTCATCCTCGCCGGGCGCCCCGGCATGGGCAAAACCTCGCTCGCCACCAATATCGCCTTCAACTGCGCGGAAAAGCATCTGGAATGGCAGCGCGATGGCGGCGAGTTCAATTATGGCGGGCCGGTCGCCTTTTTCAGCCTCGAAATGAGCGCCGATCAGCTCGCCACGCGTATCCTCGCCGAACAGGCCGAGATTTCATCCGAGAGCCTGCGCAGCGGCAAGCTCACCCGCGATGATTTTCAGAAGCTGTCTTATGCCAGTCAGCGGCTTGCCGAACTGCCGCTCTATATCGACGATACCCCCGCGCTCACGATCGCGGCGCTGCGCACCCGCGCGCGGCGGATGAAGCGGCGGCACGATATCGGCTTGATCATCGTCGACTACCTGCAACTGCTGCAAGGGTCAGGCCGCGCCAACGACAACCGCGTCAACGAAATCTCCGAGATCAGCCGCGGGCTGAAAACGCTGGCCAAGGAATTGCAGGTGCCGGTGATCGCATTGTCGCAGCTGTCGCGCGCGGTCGAGCAGCGCGAAGACAAGCGCCCGATGCTGTCTGACCTGCGCGAATCCGGCTCAATCGAGCAGGATGCCGACATGGTGTGGTTCATCTTCCGCTCGGACTATTACCACATGCTGGTCAAGCCCGACACGCCCGATGCCAGCAGCACGCCTGATGTGCAGGAAAAATACCGCGCGTGGGAGGAAAAGTTCGAAGGGCTGGTCGGCAAGGCCACGCTGATCGTCGCCAAGCAGCGCCACGGTTCAACCGGCAATGTGCCGCTGCATTTCCAGAGCGACATCACCAAGTTCACCTCGCCCAACTTCAAGGATTATGGCGACTACGGGTTCGAGTGAGGGTGGCACCAGCGGTCGATGGTCTGAACCCGACCGCTGGTGCATTTGGCTCCGCGTCAGATCAGAACGATTGCCTTGCCGTGACCCCAAAAGTGCGGGGCTGGCCGATGTTGAAGCCCAGCCGTGCCCGCCCGCCGCGCTCACGGTCGAACGACAGCAGCGGGTTTTCATCGAACAGGTTGTTGGCATAGACCGTCAATGACAGCCCGCTATCCAGCTCGATCCCGGCGCTCAGATTGACCAGCTGATAATCAGGCAGCAGCAGATCGACTGTGGTCGAGGCCGTTGCGGGCGCTCCGCCGAAGGGCAGCCCGTGTACAAAGGTGCGCGGGTTGTTCTCCTGGTCCGACGGCTGGGTGTAGCGCGTTCCGACGTGCTGGAACGAGCCTGCCACAAACGCCGTGGTCGATGTGCCGAGATCCCATTCGTAGCTGCCATTGGCCGAAAGCTGGAATTCAGGCACCGAAGGCAGGCGGTTGCCTTCACGGATGCCGGTCGCAACCGTCAGCGCGCCGGGCAGCGTGCTGTCAAATTCGGATTCGAGCACGCTTCCGCTCAATGACAGGCTGAGGCCGGGTGCCGGGCTCAGACCCAACTCAGCCTCGATCCCCGCAACATGCGCTTCGGGCACGTTGAACACGATCCGCGACGAACAGCTGCCTGCATCCAGCGTAACCTGAAGGTTGCTGATGTCGTTGTAGAACGCCGCCGCATTGAAGGTGAACCCACGTCCTTGCGTCTTCACCCCCAGCTCGTAGTTCCACAGGGTTTCGTCATCGTAGTCCTGAAACCCGCCGAACAGCGCCAGATCCTGCGCGTTGCACAGCGGGGTGTTGAGCGGATCATTGACCCCGCCAAGCCGGAAGCCCTGTGCGGCTTGCGCGTTGATGGTCACATCGGGGCTCGCCTGGTAGCTCAGCAGGAAGCGCGGGGTGAAACCGTCCGACGCGGTTTCATCGACCACGCCATTATCGCCATTAGCGAACAGGCCGCCAGTGGTGATGACCCGGGTTTCCTCGAAATCGTAGTAGCGCCCGCCTGCGGTGAAGGTGAGCTTGTCGGTGATCTCGTAGCTCGCCTCGCCAAAAACGGCGAACTGGGTGATATCGAACGGCAGATCCGAGTTGAACGGCGAATCGACTGGAAAACCGTTCGCGGTCTGCGCAGATGTCGGCAGGCTGGTCATCGGATTGCCGTCAGCAGCAAGGAATGCCGACCGCGCGTCTTGCGCCGCAGAATAGCCAGGGGTGGGCAGGCGTTGGCGATAATCGCGCGTTACTTCGGAATAGAACGCGCCGATCAGCCATTGGAACGGACCGTCATAGTCCGACGCCAGCCGCACTTCCTGCGTGAAGGTTTCCAGATCGGTGGTGTCGCGCAGGTTCGACGGCAGCAGCACCGCGGCATCGGGGAAGCCGAGATCGACCGAGACCGAACCCGTCAACGCGCTGGCATCGCGGCTGACCAGAATGTCGCGATTGATGTAAGACGAGACCGAGGTCAGATCGATGTTACCCAGCCCGACCTTGATGGTCAGATCGGCGATCAGGGTTTCATCCTCGAACGCTTCGGGCAGCAGCAAGAATTGCTCGCGCTCACCCAGTTGCACCGCAGGCCGCGTGGTGGTGAAGGGGTTGGCGTAGAGGTTGAAAACCTCCTGCCGGTTGAACCCGTTGGCCGTGATTTTCTGGTAAATGACGCGCGGCGTGATCGAGAAATCATCGCTTGGCTCAAACGTCACCGCAATGCGGCCGCCATAGCGTTCGCCATCATTCACGTTTTCGCCGCCACCGGGGCCCTGAGCATCGATGAAACCGGCGTAGCGGGTGTAGTACCCAACCACTCGCGCTGCCACGTTTTCGCCCAGCGGAACGTTGATCGTCGCCTTGAGATGTCCGCCGACATTGCCGCCGTCGATCACATTGAGGTTGGCTTCAGCCGAACCTTCGGTCACGCCAGTTTCGGGCTGATTGGTGATATAGCGGATCGTGCCGCCGACCGAACCCGATCCAAACAGCGTGCCCTGCGGCCCGCGCAGCGTTTCCACCCGGTTGAGATCGAACAGATCGATATCGGGCGTGAACAGCGACAGCGAAATCACCGATTCATCAAGATAGACGCCGACCTGCTCCTTCACGCCGGGCTGATCGCGGACCACTTGCCCTGCTGAAATCCCGCGCACGGAAACCTGACTTTGGCCCGGCCCGAGGTTCTGGATCGTCAGACCGGCAACATTGCGCGACAGGTCTTCAAGCGTGACTGCACCCGACCGCTGGATGTCTTCCTGCGTCTGCGCGTTGATCGAAAAGGGCACGTCCTGAATGGTGGTGTCGCGCTTGGTGGCCGACACGATGATGACATTGCCTTCAGCTGCTTCGGCATCCTCCGGTGCGGCGGCGTCCTGCGCGAGCGCGGGGCTGGCCAACACCATGGTGGCGGCCCCCGCCAGAAGCAGACTGCGATGGATGATCCGGCTCGCAACGATTGTCATGTCAATTCTCCCTAGGCACTCACCGTCAAGCGGCGGTTTTTGTTGTTAATCCCAGAGCCAAGCAATTGTCATATTGCCAGTGCTTCAACAACAGCACAGGCGATCTGGGAGGAAATTCGGGAGCCGGTCGTTGCATCATCGCATCACCGATCAGCCCGCCACCCGTCACTGCGTCCCCAGCTTGCTCACCCGGTAGTCTGCGAGGGACAGCCAGTACGCCACCCGCCAGCGCACTCGATTGAGGAAGGTGGCCTTGTCTGTATACCAGGCAGGCGTCACCGCTACGCTCGCCGCCTGCATATGATCGATCAATTCGCGCAGGCGCGCCGCAAGCGCGGCATCCTCCACCCGCACCATCAGTTCGACATTGATGCGGAACGAGCGCTTGTCGAGGTTGGCGCTGCCGACATAGCTCGCATCATCCACCACCATCAGTTTCATGTGCAGCTTGCACGGCTGGAACTCGAATATGCGCACGCCCGCCTTCAGCAGCTGCTTGTAGAGCAGCCGCGCCATGTCGATCGCGGCGTCGATGTCGGACTTGCCCGCCATCACCATCCGCACCTCACCCCGGCGCGCAACCTTGGCGATCTGACGGCGGAAGCTGCGCGGCGGGGCGAAATAGGCCGAGACGGTATCCAGCCGCCGTGCGGTCACCAGATCCTTGCGGAACTGCCATGCCCAATGGCCCTTTCTGACCAGGGGGCCGCCGACCAGCAGTCGCACCGCGCTGTCCTCTCCATCAGCGCCCCCATCCCAATCCCGCACGATATTGCGCAACCGGCGCAGCTGGCTGATCCTGCCGTTCTGCTCGCTTTCGACCCAGGTCTTGACCAATTCGAACCACTCGGTGAACTTGGCAACCACCGGACCTTCGATGATCACCGACAGATCGCACCAGCCATTGTCTGCGGGCGGGGCAAAGTAATGGTCGGAGACATTGGCACCGCCGGTCATCACACGGGTGCCGTCGGCAATCGCTATCTTCTGATGATTGCGCACCAGATAGCGCTTACCCCACTTGGGCGAGAAAATCCGGAAGGTGCCACCGGCTGCGATCAGCGATTCGAAGAACTCGGCGCCCGCATCATTGCCGAAGTCATCGACGATCATCTCAACCGCCACCCCGCGCCGTGCCGCTTGAACCAGCGCATCACGAACCTTGGTGCCCGAGGCATCGCTATCGAACAGATAATAGAACACCTTGAGGCTGACCTTGGCCGAACCGATCAGATCAATCAGCGCGGCCAGCCGGTCCTCTCCGTGCGGGTAGAAGGTAAAGCTGTGCCCCTGCGCCGCGACGGTGAAGGGGTCTGGATCGCGGTAGGGTGCGTTTGGATCGACGGAAGACGCAGTGGCAAGGCTCATGAGGGCGAATGTGCCTCAATTGCGCACGTTGCGATAGGTCTTTGCCGGGTCGCCGGGTCAGTCGGGCAAAACCGAGTTCAATACAGCACGACGCGGTCCGGCTACCACGAGCCGGCTCAGCCGAGTAATGTCATCGGCAGTTCGATCAGGCGGCCACCTTGCCGCCCACCGGTGCCGCTTTGCCTTGCATGCCCCCTGTAACCTCGAGAAATTTCTCGTGATATTTTTCATGTTCGGTGCCCATCCACTTGTCCCACCAGGTGAAATACAGGCCATAATTGGTGTTGAATCCGCCATTGTGGTGCAGATCATGGTGCACCGTCGTGTTGATCCAGCGGGTCAGCGGTGAGGCCAGCCACCAGCGCGGGAAGAATTCGAAACCGGCATGGCCCATCGCGTTGCGAAGAATCTGGAAGTTCAGCCAGGTGAACAACACCCAGCCCGGCGTTGGCACGAAGAACTGCCAGATCGGCACAAACATGAACATCACCGCCGCTTCCGGGATGGCAAAGCTGTATGCGGCCCAGGGCGTCGGCGTGATCGAGCGGTGATGCGCGCGGTGGAAGTGCTTGAACAGCCGGGGGTGGTGCATGGTGCGGTGTGCCCAGTAGAAATAGGCATCATGCGCGATGATGATCCCGGCGAGGATCAGCAGATCAATCCCAATGCCAAAACCTTCGCCAAACACGCTGTAGAATATCCCGACCTCGCGCCCCCAGATCAAGAAGCAGGCCCCCACGACATAGACGAGCGCCGATTGCAGCGATTGCAGGAATTCGCGGCGCATGTCGGCAGCGGTGGCCTCACGCCGCTGGATCTTGCGCACCTTCAATGCCGAGCGCCGCAGCACCCAGATCAGCGCGAAGGTGATCGAGGCCGCGATCAGATAGCGCCCGAAATCAAAGGCAAAGATGATATGTCCCTCGGTCAGCAGGATATCGAGTGGCGGAATTCCGGTGGGCATGACAACTCCTTGATCAGATGATCAGCGCCATCTGCCTGGGTTGACCTGTCGGTGCATTGGCTTGTCCAACATCGGCTAGCCGATTTCGAAATCAGCCAGCAGCGCGGGCGCGAAACTCGCTCGGCGTCATCGCCTCCGCCTCTCGGAAGGCGCGGTTGAAGGGGCCGAGCGAGCCGAACCCGGCGTCGAGCGCTATGGTGATGATCGGCACGTCCCTTTGCGTGGGATCGGCCAGCGCGGTCTTCACTTCGGCAATCCGGTATCCGTTGAGGAACGCGGCAAAATTGCGGTGACCCAGCTGGCCGTTGATAACCCGGCGCAACCGGTATTCCTGCTCGCCAAGCTGCGCGGCCAGTGCAGCGATGGTCAATCCCTCGTCCCGCCACACCAATTCGCGCTCCATATGGCTGCGCAGTTTCTCGGCCAGCGAGCCATCGATGGCGGGTCTGGCCGTGGGCGCGCGTGCGCCGCTGACGGGCCCAAACAGATCGGCCTGCCGCATCCCGAACATGGCCGCGCAAAACAGGAATGTGATGACGACGATGCTGCTGGTGACGATGCCGATCAGCCAATAGGGCATGCCCAGATTGTGCACCGCGATTTCTGTCAAGGCGATGAGCACCACATAGGCACCGATCGCGACAACCAGCCGTGGCCGCAGGCGTCGGCGGCTCTCGATCAGGTCGCCCTCACGCCCGCGCCACGCCTCCCACAGGCCTGCTGCGGCAAACAACAGCATGCTGACCCTGAAAATGGTGCCGGCAATCACGTTGATGATGCCGCCATCGGGATAGCTGATCTGCATGACAAGATTGTTCCCTGTAACGAGCAGTACCAGCGCCAGATCACGGCGGCGAAGTCGCCTTTCGTCATTGAACCATGCTTTGGCGAACAGCCAGAATATTCCCGGCGTGCAGCTGCCCAACAGACCCAGCACAAGGCCTGAGACCGTCGGTCGCTCGTAGGGATGCGACGTCACCACCAGAAAGCAGATGATCGCAACCACCATGATGACCGCGAGCCTTGCGGCAAACTGCTGGCGATGATCGCGGATCAGGATCCAGCCCCACAGGGCAAACAGCGCGACCGAACCGCCGCGCGCCATCTGATCGACCTGTTCAAACACTGTCATGGGCGCGTCGCTGCCAGAGCCCGGCTGGAGCGACAAGCCGATTCCGAAATCGCCCAGCCCGTCAGGATTCCACCGGGCGTGTGTGATCCGGAAATGACCAGTCAGATTCCGAAATCGCGAAGCGTCGTGCAGGCCGTGCGGACAGGTTCGACGCAGCGCCGCACAGATCCGTGAGCGTGCTTTGCCAAAGGAAGTTGTGATGACTATCGTTCGTTCCCTGCTTATCATTGCCTCGGTGCCGCTTACCACCGTCGCTGCCGCGTCTCCGCCAATCCAGAGCATGGCGGTCGAAGTGGGTGACCTTGATCTTGAATCAGACAAGGGTCGGCGCATCCTCGCGCTGCGAATTGGGCGCGCGGCCAAGGCCATGTGCAAATCTGATGCGGTGGAACGGATGCCGCAAAATATCCGCGATGAACGCAAGTGTGTCAGGGACGCACGTGCCAGCGCCAGAAGCGCGGCAATGACTTTGAATGCCGCGAGTGACCCGATGCCAGACCGGACGCGGACGCACCACAATCCTTGACTTTGCGCCCCCCCTTGCCTAGCTGCGCAGTCTTTCCTGCATCAAGCGATTCCAAAAGGGCCAAGCATGGCACGCGTTACCGTTGAAGATTGCGTTGACAAGGTTCCCAACCGGTTCGACCTCGTGTTGCTCGCGGCGCAGCGTGCGCGTGAGATTTCCGGCGGTAGCGAACTGACCATTGATCGCGATCGCGACAAGAACCCGGTCGTGGCGCTGCGCGAAATTGCCGAAGAAACCGTCGTCCCGCGCCACCTGCACGAATCGGTGGTGGTGAGCCTGCAGAAGATCCTTCCCGATGATGAGGACGAAGCGGATGAAATCGGCTCGCTCAGCCAGTCGGCTGAAGCGCTGCGGATCACCGCCTCGGCCCCGGCCCGCACCTCGTCGCTGGGCGGCGATTACGACGGGTAAGACCCGCTTCGGGCCAATGGCCAGTTTTGAACACACGGCGAGCGGGCTAACAGCCCGCTCGTTTTCGTTTGGCCTTGGCAGACGGCACCCAACCCTTTCCTTGACTGGTTCTTGACCCGCCCTGCCGCGCGCTTGCCATTGCGGGCTTTCGCGCGCTATCGCTAGTTCCTGTAATAAATGCGTAACATAAGGGACGAGGCCAGCATGGCATCGATTGCGGTCTACAGCGTCAAGGGCGGCGTGGGGAAGACGACGCTGGCGGTGAATCTCGCCTGGTGCGCGAGCGCCATTTCGCGTCGCAAGACATTGCTGTGGGATCTGGATGCCGCCAATGGCTCGGGCTTTCTGCTCGGCATTGATCCCCGCAAGAAGCATAGCGCTGACAGCATCTTCGCCGATGGCAGCGATCCGGCCAAGCTGATCCGCCGCACCGCCTACGAAGGGCTGGACCTGCTGCCCGCCGATGAAAGCATCCGCGCGCTTGATCGCCAGCTTGATCGGCTCGGAAAGAAGCGGCGGCTGGCCAAGCTGGTTGAGGGGCTGACCAAGGATTACGATCGGATCATCTTCGATTGTCCTCCGGTACTGAATGAGTTGAGCGCGCAGGTGATGCGGGCCGCCGATCTGGTGATCGTGCCGCTGCCCCCCTCCCCGCTCTCGGCACGGGCGTTTGAAGTGGTGGTGGAAGAGGTGCGAGGCAGCGGCAAAACCCATCCGCCGATCTTGCCGGTCCTGTCGATGATCGATCTGCGCCGCTCGCTCCACAAGGCCGCGCGCGAGGCCAATCCGACCTGGCCCGTCATCCCGCTCGCCAGCGCGGTTGAACAATGCGCGGTGGAGCGCAAACCCGTGGGTGCCTTCGCGCCGCGCTCTCCCGCAACGCGCGCGATTGCGCAGCTCTGGACCGCAATCGAGCGCAAGCTCGCCGCCAAATAGCGGGACAATACAACCGGCATTCGCAACTGCGGAAAAATTGCCTATAGAATTCGCTAAAGTGAAGCGCGGGGGCGTTGGCAATGAGCGGGTTTGGCGAGGGCATTGGCACAGCAATCGAGGGTGGGTTGCTCGGCCGTGCGGTGGAACCACGCTCGGGCGATGGCCAAGAGACGATGGGCAAGGAAGCAACCTGCGCCAATTGCCAGACCGTGTTTTCCGGCCACTATTGCCCCACCTGCGGCCAGAAGGCGCACATCCATCGCAGCCTCGCAGCCATCGGGCACGATATCATGCACGGCGTGCTGCACCTTGATGGCAAGCTGTGGCACACCTTGCCGCTGCTGACGTTCAAGCCCGGCGATCTCACCCGCCGCTATATCGCCGGAGAGCGCGCCAAATTCGTCAGCCCCATGGCGATGTTTTTGTTCACGGTCTTCGCGATGTTCGCGGTGTTTCAGATGGTTGGCATCTCCGCGCCGACCGATCTTCCGGCAGAGCTGACCGGCGGCGGGAAGGCTGAAACCTTCCAGGCCAATATCCAGCAGCAGATCACCGCGCTTGAGAAAGAACGCGATGACCTGTCAAAAGCCGATCCCCGTCGCGAGTCGATTGACGCAGAGCTCGCAATCATCCGCAAGATGATCGGAGAGGACAAGGCCACCGGCAGCAGCGGTGCCAAGATCACCGGGATCAGGTTTCTTGACGATGGAATCATCAAGAAATGGAAGCAAAACCCCAGCCTGATGCTCTACAAACTGCAGAGCAATGGCTACAAATTCAGCTGGTTGCTGATACCGCTTTCAGTGCCGTTCCTATGGTTGATTTTCGCGTGGCGACGCCAGTACAAGGCCTATGATCACGCGATTTTCGTGACCTATTCTTTGAGCTTCATGTCGCTGCTGTTCATCGTCATGTCGCTCATCAGCGTGATCCCGGGGGGCGCGGGATGGGCGGCAATGCTATTCTTCATCGCCGCGCCGCTGCATCTCTACAAGCAGTTACGCTATGCTTATGGCCTGTCGCGCTTCTCGGCGCTGTGGCGGTTTGTCGTGCTATTTCACTGCGTCCAGATTGTGCTGATTGTGTTCGTGCTGATTTTGAGCGTGCTGGGCGCCTTCTGAGCCTTCACGCGCAAGGGTAGGTTTTCGCCATCAACTCGGCAAATGCTTCGGCTAGGGTTAACTTTACACGCTGATCTGGCGCGTAACTGCGCAGGTGGGGGATGACAGTGTCACTGTCGAGATTGACCTCGCTGTCGGGGAGGCAGCTGTGCGGCAGCTGGTCGGCAGCGCGCTCGGCCTTGAGCCTCGCGCGATAGGCAAGGCCTGCAGCGCGCGTCAGCCCGATGGCGCGCGCAAATTCAGGATGGTTGGCCTGATCGACAGTTCCGGTGGCCTCGAGCTCCTTCTGGATCACTGCCCCATCGATCGCGCCCCAGAGTTCGAGGAATTGCGCGACCGTGATGTCCTCATCCCCCGGCATGGCGGGGGCTGGGACAGTCAGCGACATGGCAAGAAGTGCGGCAAGTAGACGGACCAAGAAAAACCTCCCGGGGCTATCGCAGAGGCGAAGCACCGGGAGGCTGAATAAGGTATGAATTCAGGAGGCGGGGCAGGAGCTTACGCCCCCTGAGGAGCCTCGTCACCCTTGGATGCGCCGAAGCGCTTGCCGGCCCTGGGGATCGACGAGCCTTGCACCGGCTGCGCGATCACCGGCCCGCGTGGGGTGTCGGGGCGGTCGATCTTGCCGCTTTCGAGCAGCGAATTGATCTCATCACCCGTCAGCGTCTCGTATTCGAGCAAGGCCTGCGCCAGCAGGTGCAGCTGATCCTCGTTGGTCTTGAGGATATCGGTCGCGCGTTGGTGCGCGCCTTCGACGAGGCCCTTGATCTCGGTATCGATCAGCTCATTGGTCTTGCCCGAACGGAAGGTCCGCTGCGCCGCGCCCATGCCGAGATAGCCTTCGGACTGCTCTTCATACTGGAGCGGGCCGAGCTTGTCGGACATGCCCCACTGGGTGACCATGTTGCGCGCCAGATTGGTCGCATACTGGATGTCGGACGAGGCGCCCGAACTGACCTTGCTGTGGCCGAAGATGATCTCCTCCGCCACGCGCCCGCCCATGCTGACCGAGAGGTTCGCGTGCATCTTGTCGCGGTGGTAGGAATAAGAGTCACGCTCTGGCAGGCGCATCACCATGCCCAGCGCACGGCCGCGCGGGATGATGGTGGCCTTGTGGATCGGATCGGACGCTTCTTCGTGAACCGAGACGATCGCGTGGCCAGCCTCGTGATAGGCGGTCATCTTCTTCTCGTCGTCGGTCATCACCATGCTGCGGCGCTCCGCGCCCATCATGACCTTGTCCTTGGCGTCCTCGAACTCCTGCATCGCCACCAGCCGCTTGTTGCGGCGCGCGGCCAGCAAGGCGGCTTCGTTGACGAGGTTGGCGAGATCGGCGCCTGAGAAGCCCGGGGTGCCGCGTGCAATCACGCGCGGGTTCACGTCGGGCGCCAGCGGCACCTTCTTCATGTGCACGCCAAGGATCTTCTCGCGCCCGTCAATATCGGGGATCGGCACCACGACCTGACGGTCAAACCGGCCCGGACGCAGCAGCGCGGGGTCAAGCACGTCGGGGCGGTTGGTGGCGGCGATGATGATGATGCCTTCGTTGGCCTCGAAGCCGTCCATCTCGACCAGCAGCTGGTTCAGCGTCTGCTCGCGCTCGTCGTTCGAATTGCCGAGGCCATGGCCGCGCGAACGTCCCACCGCGTCGATTTCGTCGATGAAGACGATGCACGGCGCGTTCTTCTTCGCCTGTTCAAACATGTCGCGCACGCGGCTTGCGCCGACGCCGACGAACATTTCAACAAAGTCCGAGCCTGAGATGGTGAAGAACGGCACGCCCGCCTCACCCGCGATGGCGCGGGCAAGCAGGGTCTTGCCGGTACCGGGCGAACCGACCAGCAGCGCGCCCTTGGGGATCTGGCCGCCAAGCTTGGAGAAACGCTGCGGATCGCGCAGGAATTCGACGATTTCCTGCAATTCCTCGCGCGCCTCATCAATGCCCGCAACGTCATCAAAGGTCACCTTGCCCGACCGTTCAGTCAGCAACTTGGCCTTGGACTTGCCAAAGCCCATCGCGCCGCCGCCGCCGCCCTTCTGCATCTGGCGCAGCGCGAAGAAGGCGATCCCGAGGATCAGGATGAAAGGCAGCGACTGAAGCAGAATGTAAAGCAGCATGTTGGGCTGGTCGCGCTGCTTGCCGGTGAAGCGCACGCCGTTATCTTCCATCAGCTTGGTGATTTCGATATCATTTGGCACGGGCACCGTGCTGAAGGCATCGCCATTCTTGAGCGTGCCGGTGATCAGCTCGTCACTCATCTGCACGTCCTGCACCTTGCCTTCGGCGACCGCCGTGCGGAAGTCGGAGTAGCGGATGCCGGTACCGGCCGATTGGCCAGCATTGCTGAACAGGGTGACAACCAGCAACAGCGCAAGGAAAATCCCGCCCCAGATCATCAGCTGCTTGACCCAGGGGTTAGGGCCATCGCCCTGCTGCTGGGGATCGTTCTGCTCGCTCATCGCACGGGATTCCTTTCGTCAGCCACCAATGTAGGACGCTGAGGATGAATCGCAAGATAATGCGCGCCCGCGGCGATGGTGCTTATTTTCGAACAGCGTAATCTGATTTATCAATCGGGTTGGTGCGCGCTGGCCGTTCCGTAGGCTGCCAGAAACACGTGAACCGCACCGGTAATGCGCTGGCGGCTGTGTTCCGGTTGGATCACCGCGCCAAACCGGCGCTCAAGATCGCCCATGCCCTTGCACATCGATACGAATTGTTCAGCGGCGAGCAGCGGATCGGCGATGCGGAGGTCACCCGCCTGGGCTGCATGGGCCAGCCACAGCGCAAACCCTTGCTTCATCCGCCGTGGCCCGGCTTCAAGGAAAGCCTCGCCAATCGCGGCATCATGCTCGGTCTCGGCTGCGATCCGCCGCTCGAACTGGATCATTTCCGGGCGGAACAGGAAGGCGTGGATCGCCTCGCCGATCGTGGTCAGCCGTTCGCGGATCGTGCCCTGCGGCATCGTTTCGAGCGAGAAATGCCCGCGCATCTTCTCGCACTCGCAGGTGACGGCTGCGGCAAACAGCGCCCGCTTGTCACCGAACTGGTTGTAGATCGTGACCTTGGATACGCCTGCATCCGCCGCGACCTGTTCGATCGCGGTGGCGGCATAGCCGTTGTGGAAAAACAGGTGTGCGGCGGTCTCGACAATCGTCTGGCGCTTGGCCGCGTCGAGCGGGCGGCCCGCTTTGCGGCGGCCGGGAATTTTTCGTGTGGCGGATGAACCGCAGATTGACAAAGTGAACGACTCCGTTCAATTAAACGCTTGCGTTCACTAATCATGAACCGAATCGACTACCCGCGCAACCCCGCTTCACGTCAAAGGTTCCCCGCCCGTGCTCTGGATCGCCATCAGGATGCTCACCGGTGACCCGCAGAAGTTCTATGGGCTGTTGTTCGGCATTGGCTTTTCCACCCTCCTGATCACCCAGCAGATGACGATCTTCGTCAATCTGGTCGAGCGCGGGGCCAGCGGAGTTTACAACGCGCCCGAGGCCGAGGTGTGGGTGATGGACCCGGTCAGCCGCACCACCGATGTCAGCTACGCCATGCCCGGCACCGCGCTTGATCGGGTCCGCTCGGTCAAAGGCGTGGAATGGGCCGTGCCGCACCTGCGCGCACAGGCCAATGTCCGCACCACCGAAGGCGATCTCGAAGGCGTGGCGGTGATCGGCGTCGACGATGCCACCCTGATCGGCCTGCCCGAACGGATGAAAGAAGGCGACAAGTCGGTGCTGTTCGCGCCCGACAGCGTGGTGATCGACGATACCGGCACCACCCGCTTCTTTCCGCCTGAACAAAGCCCGATTGGCGAGCGGCTGGAACTCAATGATCAGCGCGCGGTGATCCGCGGCATCGCGGATTCGATCCCCAGCTTCACCAGCACCGTGGTGCTCTACACCCGTTATTCCAACGCATTGAATTTTGTCCCCGGCACCCGCAACCGCCTCAGCTTCGTGTTGGTCGGCGTGAGCGAGGGCGAGACCCCCGAAGGCGTCGCCGCGCGAATCGAGGCGGAAACCGGGTTGAAGGCCGAAACCCGCAATGAATTCTCGCAGGCTGGAGTCAATTTCATCATCGAAAACACCGGCATTCCGACCAATTTCGGGATCACCGTGTTCCTCGGCTTCGTTGTCGGCATCGCCATCGTCGGCCTGACCTTCAGCCTGTTTCTGCGCGACAACATCAAGCAATTCGGCGCGTTGAAGGCCATCGGGGTCACCAACACCAAGATCATGAGCATGGTCGCCGTGCAGGCTGGGATGGTCGGCATGATCGGCTATGCCTTGGGCGTGGCGGGCACGGTCGCCTTCATCAAGGGCTTCAGCGCCAATCCGTTTTTCAAGGGCTTCTATATCCCCTGGCAGATCCCGCTGATCAGTCTGGTGGCGGTGGTGATTATCCTCGCTCTCACCGGGTTTATCGCGATCCGCTCTGTTCTCAAGACCGAACCGGCATCGGTGTTCCGGTGAGCGAGGCGGCTATGAGAGATTCGGGCGTCATTGACACGACAAGCATCGGCGGCTGCGCGCCCGAGGCGGCGATCTGCGCGCGCGGGATTGCCCGCGATTTCGAGGCCGGACAAACCACCATCCGCGTTCTGCACGGGATCGATACCGACATCCGCTCAGGCGAGATGACCTTTGTCGTCGGCGAAAGCGGATCGGGCAAGACCACGCTGATCTCGATCATGTGCGGCATCCTCTACCCGACCGAGGGCGAGGTGAAGGTGTTCGGCACCGACATTTACAGCCTGACCGATACCGAGCTGGTCAATTTCCGGCTCAAGAACATCGGCTTTATCTTCCAGCAGTATAACCTGATCCCCTCGATCGATGTCGCGGCCAACGCCGCCGTGCCGCTGATCGCGCAGGGCGTGCCGATCGCCGAAGCGCGCGAGCGGGCCAAAGTGCTGCTCGACAAGCTCAATATCGGCAATCAGGCAGACAAGCTGCCGCGCCAGCTTTCGGGCGGGCAGCAACAGCGCGTCGCCATTGCCCGCGCGCTGGTGCACGAACCGCGGCTGGTGGTGTGCGACGAGCCGACCGCGGCGCTCGATGCTTCATCGGGTCGCCGGGTGATGGACCTGCTGCGCGAAGTCGCAGTTGCGCCGGATCGCGCCTGCATCATCGTCACCCACGACAACCGCATCTTCGACCTCGCAGACCGGATCATCGTGCTCGAAGACGGGCGCGTGACCCACGATGGCAAGGAAATGCCCGATGGTCACTAGGCTGTATCGGCATTCAGCCCTGACGGCCTGCAAATGGCCCATTTTCAGGCTTCCGGTGCTCACGGCCCGTAAGGCCGCTGCGCTCCGGGTCCTGAAATGCACCATTTTCGGCACATCATCATCTGAATGTCGATACAGCCTAGCACCCCCCTCTCTCTCGAACCTGCTGAGGACACCATGTTCCGCAACCTGAGCTTTGCCCGCCAGATCCTTCCGGTCGCTGCGCTGATCGGCGTAGCGATTGCTGCCTGGCTGATTTTCGTCGGCCTGCCCGACCGCTCGCTGGCCGAGCCTGCCGAGCAGCCGCCCAAGGCGGTGGGCAAGCTTGCCAACGAACCGCGCGTCGCAGGGGCGGGGATCGTCGAGCCTTCGAGCGAAGTGATCGACATTGGCTCGGCGCTGTCGGGCCTTGTCACCGATGTGCGGGTGCGCCCCGGTGATCTCGTCGGCAAGGGGCAGGTGCTGTTCACAGTCGACGCCCGCGCCGCCCGCGCGCAATTGGCGCAGTCCGATGCTGCCATCAACGAAGCGCGCGCCGCGATTGCCGAGGCGAGCGCCGCGCAGAAGACCGCGCGCCAGCAGCTCGATCTTTATCGCAACCTCTCCGACCCCGCCGCTGTCAGCCGGGCCGAAGTGATCCGCGCCGAGGGTGAGGAAGCCGCAGCAACCAGCCGCCTGGGCCTCGCCCGTGCGCGCCTTGCGGCTGCGCAGGCCGCCTCAGGCTCTGCCCGCACTGAAATTGACCGGCTGGTGATCCGCGCGCCGATAGCGGGCGAAATTCTCGCCGTGAACATCCGTCCGGGCGAATTCGTCTCGACGATGGGTGGCTCCTCGCAACCCTTCATCCAGATGGGCCAGACCAACCCGCTGCACGTGCGCGTCGATATTGACGAGAACGAAGTGGCGCGCGTTGCGCTCGGGCAGCCTGCGGTGATCAGCCCACGCGGCGCAGCGGAGCTCCACGTCAACGCCACCTTTGTGCGCGCCGAACCGCTGGTGATACCCAAGCGTTCCTTGACCAATAGCGCCGCCGAACGGGTCGATGTGCGGGTGCTCCAGCTGATCTACGCGCTGCCCGAAAGCGATGCCTTCCGGGTCGGGCAGCAGATTGATGCCTTCATTCCGGCGAAAGCAGCGCCCGCCAAGAAGGGGGGCTGAGGCCATGCGCCGCCCGCTTCTCTCCGCATCGCTGTTGGCGCTGACGCTGGCTGCGTGCTCAGCCAACCCCGCGCCGGAGATTGCCACGCCGACGCCGGAGCTTCCGCAAACGTTCTTCTTTGCGCCTGACACGAGCACGCAAAGCAGCCTCGCCGCGCTGATGCCCGCGACTGATCCCGCTTACCAAGCGCTGTCCGACGCCGCCATCGCCAGCGCGCCAAGCCTTGCCGAAGCTGCCGCCCGGATTGACGCCGCGCGCGCCGGTGCTCGCGGTGCCGGAGCCGCACGGCTGCCGAACATCACTGCCGATGGCAACGTCCGCCAGAACCGCATCAACACCGCGCAATTCGGCCAAGCGGGCCAGCAGGGCTTCATCCCCGAAGAGCAGACCTCCTACGGCGCAAACATCACCGCCAGTTGGGATCCGGACATCTTCGGGCAGTTGAAAGCGCAGGAGCGCGCGGCACTCGCCCGGATCGATGCTGCCACCGCGCAGGCGCAAGGCGTGCGGCTGGCCTTGCTCGCCGAAATCGCCGCCAGCGTCACCGATTGGCGGGTGATCGAAGCCCGCGCTGCTGCGATCAAGGATGATGCCTCGGCCGCGCAAGCGCTCGCGGGCCTTGCCAAGGTGCGGGAGGATGCGGGCATTGCCCCCGGCTTCGACCGCGTCCGGGCTGAGGCGACCGCGAGTTCATCGCAGGTGCGCCTCGCTGCGCTGGAAAGTGAGCGCGCGCGGCTGATTGGGCGGCTGGTGACGCTGACTGCGCAGAACGCGGCGACTGTGCGCGCTGCCTTGGCTGAGACCGGACCGGGGCTCGCCCCCGCCGCTGCCCCTGCTTCGCTGCCTTCGGAACTGCTCGCCAATCGGCCCGATGTGGCCGCTGCAGCCGCGAACCTCGCCGCCAGCGATGCCGACCTTGCCGCAGCCGCCCGTGCGCGCTTCCCGCGCATCACGCTGTCGGGCGTGATCGGGTTGCTGGCATTCGACCCGGAGGATTTCTTCGATACCGACTCGATCGTCGGCACGCTGACCGCTGCGGTTGCTGGGCCGCTGCTCGATTTCGGGCGTGTGGGCGCGCAGATTGATGGCGCTGCTGCTGACAAGCGCGCCGCCTTTGCCGCCTATCGCGGCGCGGTGTTTCAGGCCTTGGGCGATGCCGAGGCGGGGTACGGCCTCGTCACCGCTGCGGATAACGAGGCGCGGCTTTCGGTCGAAGAGCGCGATTTGCTGAACCGGGCGGCAGGGCTGGCTGAAACGCGTTACCGTGCAGGACTCGCCAGCTTCCTTGAAGTGCTTGAAGCCCGCCGTGCTGCTGATGCCAGCGGGGAGCGCGCAGCCGCCGCCTTGGGCCGTGCGGCGCGTGCGCGGATTGTGCTGTGGCAGGCGCTGGGGGGTGAGGTTAACCCGACTGAATAGCCAAACTCCGTTCGTCCTGAGCTTGTCGAAGGACTGCTCTTTCTTCGGGCGCTTGGCTCGCAAGAGAAGGACGACCCTTCGACAAGCTCAGGGCGAACGGGAGTGGGTTTAAACCCGCCGCATAATCAAAGCTGATCGCTCACACCGGCACACAACCTCATCGCGCTGGTTCCACATTTCATGGACCCAGGTGACGATCCCGGCCTCGGGGCGCGACTTGCTCTCCCGCAGTTCCTTGACCTCGGAATAAGCGCGCAGCGTGTCGCCGATAAACACTGGCTTGGGCGTCACCACCTTGTCGAACCCGAGGTTGGCAACCAGCGTGCCCAATGTCGTGTCCCCCACCGACAGCCCAACCAGCAGGCTGAAGGTGAAGGTCGAATTCACCAGAATCTGCCCATAACCGCTCGCCTTGGCCGCCTCGACATCCAGATGCAAAGGCTGCGGATTGTGGGTCATGACCGAGAACAGCAGGTTGTCGGTCTCGGTCACGGTGCGGCGGATTTCGTGTTCGATCCGGTCACCGATGACCCATTCGTCGAAGAACTTGCCCGCCATTATGCTTGGCTCCCCCAGCGCGCGACCACATAAGCGCCGTCATCCGCGCTGGAGCGAACGCTGCCGGGCGTGCGGCTGAAGCGCGGCGCTGGGGCGGTGTGCCAGATTCCGTCATGCTCCACATAGGCCTCGCGCGCCGCCATGTGCGGATGGTCGCGCGCCTCATCGATCCCCAGCACCGGGGCAAAGCAGGCGTCCGTACCCTCCAGCAACGCGCACCATTCGGCCTGTGTCTTGGTCAGGAACAAAGCTGCAAGTTTCTCAGCATAGTCGCCCCAATTGGCCGGGATCATCTGGCCCTGCGCCAATTCCTCGGGCGCACCCGTGCGCTTGAGCATTTCGGCATAGAACTGCGGCTCGATCGACCCGAGCGAGATTTCCTTCCCGTCGGCACAGCGGAAACAGCGGTAGAAATGCGCCGCCCCGCCCAGCATTCCCTTGCCGCGTTCTGTGCTGAGGTGCGGCACGTTGCGCACCCCGAAGAAGAAGCTCATCAGGCTGGTCGCCCCGTCAACAATCGCGGCATCGACCACCTGACCCTTGCCCGATTTCTCGCGTTCATACAGCGCGGCCATGATCCCGAAGGCGCAATACATTGATCCGCCGCCAAAATCGCCGACGAGGTTTTGCGGTGGGGTGGCCGGTTCGCCGGCCTTGCCCACAGCGGACAAAGCGCCGGTGATCGCGATGTAGTTGATGTCGTGCCCGGCAGCCTGCGCCAGCGGGCCTTCCTGCCCCCAGCCGGTCATGCGGGCATAGACGAGGCGCGGGTTTGCGCTCAGCAGCTCCTCCGGCCCCAGCCCCAGCCGTTCCATCACGCCGGGGCGGAAGCCTTCGATCAGCACGTCCGCGTTGGCCGCCGCCGCGCGCACAGCCGCTTTGCCGTCATCGCTTTTGAGATCGACCGCCAGCCGGTGGCGCGCGCGTTCGACCACCGGGTTGCTCACGCCTGCGCCCGGACGTTCGATCCGCACCACCTCCGCGCCGAGATCCGCCAGCAGCATCGCCACATGCGGCCCCGGCCCGATCCCGCTGAATTCCAGAACCCTGAGGCCGGTCAGCGGCCCGCTTGCGTTGCTCATGCGTCTCTCCTTATGCCCCAGCCATAAGCGCGGGCGCTCGGCGCTGACAAGGGGCGGACTGCCTCCCAAAAAGCATTGTGCATTGCACCAAGGGAGGGTGGTTGCTACGTGCTTTCCCCTAACGTGGGCCGCACCGCTGAGGAATTTTTGTGAAAATCGCCATTTTTGGATTGGGCTATGTGGGTTCGACCGCCGCGGGATGCTTGGCAAGTCAGGGGCATACCATCATCGGCGTCGACGTCAGCGCAACCAAGGCCAGCGCACTCAATGAAGGCCGCTCTCCGGTCTATGAACCCGGCCTCGATGATCTGATTGCCGCCGCCCACGCCGCAGGCCGCATCACCGCCGTAACCCGGCTGACTGACGAGCTTGATGATTGCGACATCGGTATCGTCTGCGTCGGCACCCCATCGGACAAGAATGGCGGGCACAACATGAACAATATCGAGCAGGTCACCCGCTCAATCGCGGCGGCGCTCAAACCCGGCCGGGCAACACCCCTGACCCTCGCCTACCGTTCGACGATGGAACCCGGCTCGTGCGAGACAATCGTCTGGCCGATCATCGAAAGCCAGCTTGGCGCGGATGCCGCCGCTACCGTCGAAGTGGTCTACAACCCGGAATTCCTGAGAGAAGCCAACGCCCTTGAGGACTTCTTCCAGCCCCCAAAGATCGTGATCGGCACGCTCAACGGAAAGCCTTCGGCAATCATGAGCAAGCTCCACGAAGGGATCGACGCGCCGATCTTCCAGGTCGGCATGCGCGAGGCTGAGATCACCAAATTCGTCGATAATTCCTGGCACGCGGTCAAGGTCACCTTCGCTAACGAGATCGGGCGCGTGTGCCAGAACCTCGGCATTTCGGCGCGCACAGTGCATGAGATCTTCAAGAGCGACACAAAGCTCAACCTGTCGGCCTATTACACCCGCCCCGGCGGGGCATTTGGGGGAAGCTGCCTGCCCAAGGATGTACGCGCGCTGCAGTACATGGCCGCCGAAACCGGATCGAACGCGCACCTGGTCGATACCCTGATCCAGTCGAACGAGGCGCACAAACAGCACCAGTTCGACCATGCGACCCGCTGCCTTGCACCCGGCGCGAAGGTGCTGCTGGTGGGGCTGTCCTTCAAACTTGAAACCGACGACCTGCGCGAAAGCCCGGCCGTCGATATGGCACGCAAGCTGGTGGATGCCGGGTTTGATCTGGATATCTATGAACCGATGGTTACGCCTGAGCGGCTGATCGGGCAGAACCTGTTTTATTCCTATACCGTGCTGCCGCAGATTGACGAGCTTATGGTGACCGAGGCCGAGGCCGAAGCCCGCGATTACGCGCGCATCATCGCCACCAACCGCCTGATCGACACGCTGACCATCGACCGCGCCAAGCTGATCGATACCAGCACCATCCCCTGATCATGAACACCGCGCTCGCCGCCAGCATCACTGCCGAAGAAGGCATCCCGGCCACCATCCCGGGCGAGCCATTGAAAGGCCGCCACGTGTTGATCGTGGTCGAAAACCTGCCGCTGCCGTTCGACCGGCGGGTGTGGCAGGAAGCGCGGACGCTGAAGGCCGCAGGCGCGCACGTCTCGATCATTTGCCCCACCGGCAAGGGTTACGAGAGCCGCTTCGAAGTCATCGAAGGCATCGACATCCACCGCCACCCGCTGCCGCTCGAAGCCAAGGGCGCGCTGGGGTTCCTGCTCGAATATGGCGCGGCGCTGTTCTGGGAAACGCTGCTGGCGTGGAAGATCCACTTGAAGCGCCGCATCGACGTGATTCAGGGATGCAACCCGCCCGATCTGATCTTCCTCGTCGCGCTGCCGTTCAAACTGCTCGGCGTGCGCTACATCTTCGATCACCACGACATCAATCCCGAGCTTTACGAAGCCAAGTTCAACAAGCGCGGGTTTTTCTGGCAGTTGATGGTGCTGTTTGAAAAGCTGACCTTCAAGGCGGCTGACGTGTCGATTGCGACCAACCATTCCTATCGCACAATCGCGATCGAGCGCGGCGGGATGGCACCCGAGCGCGTGCACGTCGTGCGCTCCGGCCCTGACCTGTCGAAACTGAAGCGCGTCGATCCGGTGGAGCACTGGAAGAACGACCGCGCGCATATGGTCGGCTATGTCGGGGTGATGGGCGAGCAGGAGGGGATCGACCTCCTGATTGATGCCGTGGAGCATATCGTGCGCCAAACGAAGCGCGAGGATATTCAATTCGTGCTGGTCGGCGGCGGGCCATCTCTGGCTGACCTCAAAGCGCTAACCGCGCAGCGCGGTCTAGCGGACTATATCACCTTCACTGGCCGCGCGCCCGATGCCGATCTGTTCGAAGTGCTCTCGACCATGGACCTCGGCGTCAATCCTGACCGGGTCAATGCGATGAACGACAAATCGACCATGAACAAGATCATGGAATATATGAGCCTGGGCAAAGCGATGGTGCAGTTCGACGTCACCGAGGGGCGGTTTTCGGCGCAGGACGCATCGCTTTATGCAGAGGCGAACAATCCGGTCGACATGGCCGAAAAGATCACCGCGCTGGTCGATGATCCGGCAGCGCGCGAGGCAATGGGTGCCTATGGCCGCGAGCGGGTGGTGAGCGAACTCAACTGGCAGCACCAGATTACGCCCTTGCTGGCGGCTTACGCGCAGGCGTTGGCCAAATAGCGCGCGCCCACCACGGGGCGTCCCGCATGGTAAAAACCTGGCAAGCCTAACGCGATTTTAAGGGCTTTGGGGCCATGGCTGCGCTCGCAAGAGCGAGACCGTGATTTCATGAACGCACCTTTTGATGCCACATCGGCGCTGGGCCGTGAGGCGCTGAGCCATCCCGCGCCCGAACATCAGGTCGCGGTGATTGGGCTGGGCTATATCGGCCTGCCCACGGCCGCGCTGCTCGCATCTTACGGCTGGAGCGTGTGCGGCGTCGATGTGTCGCAAGCCGTGGTCGATACTGTCAATGCTGGCGGCGTGCATATCGAAGAGCGCGATCTCGACAAGCTGGTGCATGATGCGATCACAGCGCAGACGCTGGTCGCCTCGACCGAGGTTCCGACCGCCAGTTTCTACATGATCGCCGTCCCCACCCCGCTGGGGCCGGACAACGCGCCCGACATCTCTTATGTCGAGGCCGCCGCCCGTGCGATTGCGCCCAAGATCCTGCCCGGTGCCTGCGTGATCGTGGAGAGCACTTCACCGGTCGGCACCACCGAACGCGTCGCCGCGATCATCGCTGAACTGCGCCCCGATCTGGTGGTGCCGCTCGATGGCGGCGATGACGAAGCGGACATTGCGCTCGCCTATTGCCCCGAACGCGTGTTGCCCGGCCGGATCGTCAACGAACTGGTGCACAATGACCGCGTGATCGGCGGCGTAACCGCCGCCTGCGCCGAACGCGCCGCCGTGCTCTACACCAGCTTTGTGAAGGGCGATTGCCTCTACACCACCGCCCGCGTGGCTGAGACGGTGAAGCTGGTCGAAAACAGCTTCCGCGACGTCAACATCGCCTTTGCCAATGAACTTTCGATGATCGCCGATGTGATCGGGGTGGACGTCTGGGAAGTGATCCGCCTCGCCAACCGCCACCCGCGCGTCAACATCCTGCAGCCCGGCCCCGGCGTGGGCGGGCATTGCATCGCGGTCGATCCGTGGTTTCTGGTGGCAGGTGCGCCCACTGCCGCAAGGCTGGTGAAGACCGCGCGCGAGGTAAATGATCACAAGGCGGTGCACACCGAAGGCAAGATCCGCGCGCTGCTCGATGCAGTGCCCGGCGGAAAGGTCGCGCTGCTCGGCCTCGCCTTCAAGCCCGATATTGACGATTTCCGCGAAAGCCCGGCGCTGGAGATTGCCGAGGCGCTTTCCCACACGCATGGGGATCGGATATTGGTGGTCGAACCGTTCACCGATGAATTGCCCAAGGCGTTTGATGGCACAGGGGCAGAGTTGGTGACGCTTGACGCCGCGCTGCGGCAGGCCGAGATTGTGGTGGTGCTGGTCGATCACACCGCGTTCAAACATCTTGCGCCCGATGATCTGGCGGGCAAGCTGGTGTTCGACACGCGGGGAATGTTGCGGTGTTGAACGGGTGTCGCGGGAAAACCCCCCGCATTCTGGTGACCTTCGGCACCCGGCCCGAAGCGATCAAGATGTTTCCGGTGGTGGCCGCCTTGCGCGAAACCGGGCGGTTCGATGTCAAAGTGGTGGTGACCGCCCAGCACCGCGAATTGCTGGATTCGGTGCTTGATCTGGCCTCGCTTCGGCCCGACCTTGATCTCGACCTGATGCAGCCCAGTCAGTCGCTTGATGCACTTTCTGCGCGCATTTTGACGCGTTTTGGCGAGGCTTTGGACGGGTTAAAGCCCGATCGTGTGCTGGTTCACGGCGACACTTTGACCACCATGATGGCCACTCTGGCATGCTATTTCCGGCGGATTCCGGTGGGCCATGTGGAGGCCGGATTGCGCAGCGGCGACATCTATTCGCCCTGGCCGGAGGAGGTGAACCGCAAGGTCACCGGCGCGGTGGCTGACCTACATTTCGCCCCGACCGCAACCGCAGCAGCAGCGTTGCGCGCTGAAAATGTGCCGGAAAAATCCATACACATCACCGGCAATACGGTCATCGACGCGCTGATGTTTGCGCAAGGCCGGGTTGCCGCCGATCCTACACTGGCGCCGACCATGGCGCCGCTCAGGGCGCGCTTTGCGGGCAAGCGGATCATCGCGGTGACCGCGCATCGGCGCGAGAATTTCGGGGCCGGCATGGAGCAGATTTCCGCTGCATTGCAGCAACTTGCGCTGCGCGACGATGTCGCGATCATCTACCCGCTGCACCCCAATCCCAATGTTGTAGGGGTGATGCGACCGGCTTTGGCAGGGCATGACAATATCGCCCTGATCGACCCGCTCGACTATTTGGATTTCGTCGCGATGATGGCGGCCAGCGACCTTGTTCTAACCGATTCCGGCGGGATTCAGGAGGAAGCACCCAGCCTTGGCAAGCCGGTGCTGGTGATGCGCGACACAACCGAGCGGCCCGAAGGTGTGGCGGCCGGAACGGCGCGGTTGGTGGGGGCCGATGCGGCTGTTATTGTTCGGGAAACGACCCGGCTGCTCGATGATACGGGCGCCTATCAGGCAATGGCGCGGGCGCATAATCCTTACGGCGATGGCACCGCCAGCCGCCAGATCGCGGACATCATCGCCTCGTTGCATCGACGCGGGTTCAGGGTCGCTGGATGACCACGCGGAGGTAGGTGAGCGCCGCTCCCAACACGGTGAGGCTCGATCCGATATCGACGATCCAGTTGAGCTTGAACGGCCCATACAACAGCGCATCGACCGGGTGCAGCGATATGAGCCGCAAGGCCACCAGCGCGATCATCGCAAAAGCGCTTGCCGCGCCTACCATTACCGCCACATTGCGGCGCCCACGCACGCTGCGAAATCCGCGATAAGCCCATAGAAATGCTATCAAACCTGCCACTGCAATGACGCCCGCAGCCAATGGCCGCTGGAATGCGCGGCGATCCTGATAGGCGCCATCGGCCCGCATCATATTGCGCAAAGCGTCCTGCCAGAAATCCTCCAACCCCAACCCGCGAAGCGCCGCCAAGGCCGCAAACAGGACCATGATCAGCAGCCAAGCCCGCGCATGCCAAACCGCCTGCCGAAAGCGCAACGCGCCGAACAGTCCTGCTCCTGCGACGAATGACACCAGCAGGTAAAGCCCCACAGCAGCAAGATTAAAGGCCGATAAGTTGGCAAGCATGGCACACACTTTGAAGAGGTTATGGGAATTTGGGGACGTATTCGTGGCACATTGGGCTACGATCATGCAACCATGCTGAGGTCAGTTTGCGGGGCGTAATCGTGTTGCGCTGCGGCATCCGAGGGTCTAGGTAGCGACCCTTATTGCGGTAGAGGGAGTGGTTACGATGGGTTTTCGCAGCAAGGTTTCGGCGAGCCTAATTCCCACTTTGCTGGCGATGACCGTCGCAGGCTGTGCGTCAAGTCCAGCGCCTGAAGTTGGTCTGGCCGCTTCACAGGCGGATGCGTCGCTGGGTCAGGCAAACTACACCGTTGCGCGCCCTTCAACCTATCTTTTGCGCGCTTCGGATCTGATTTCGGTCGCAGTTTTCCGCGAGCCCGATCTTTCGCTTCCCACCGTGCGGATCGGGGTAGAGGGCAATGTCTCGGTGCCGATGCTCGGCTCGATCCCGGCTGCCGGGATGACCGCCAAGCAGCTGGAGCAGGACGTCACCCGCCGCTTTGCCGCAGTCGGCCTCAAGGATCCGATGGTCAGTGTCAACATCGCTGAATATGCCTCGCATCTGGTGACGGTTGAGGGCGCAGTCGAACGCCCAGGGGTCTACTCCTTCCAGCCCGGCGCGCGCCTTTCATCGGCAGTATCTCTGGCTTCAGGCCCCAAGCGGTCGGCCAAGCTCAAGCAAGTCGCAGTGTTTCGCGAAAGCCCTGAAGGTATCCTCGTCGCCAAGTTCGATTACGGCGCGGTCCGGCAGGGGACCATGCTCGATCCGGTGCTCGAGCCTGGCGACCGCGTGGTGATGGGTACGGATGGTCTTTCGGTGTTCTGGGAAGACTTTCTCAAGGCGCTTCCGGCATTCGGAGTCTTTGCCGCGGCCGGTGTAGCCAATTGAAACCATGAACGACCCAACCTTCATCAATGCCCCCGAACCGGCGCCCCAAGGGCGCTGGCTCGACAGTTACATGCCCGATGGCCAATTAGCCCATTACCAGCCGCAACCGCATAGCATCAATCTCGCAACGGTCCGGGGCATTCTGTTTCGGCAGCGCTGGCTGATTGCCGGGGTGCTGCTGGCCGCGCTGATTGGCGGCGTGATCTGGACGCTGATGGCGACTCCAATGTACTTGGCCACCTCCAAGGTGAAGGTTGAACCTTACGGGCGTTTTATTGTTGAAGGTCAGGATGTTGATCAAGGGATCGTGGCCAGCCAGATCTATGATTACATCTCCACCCAAGTCGAAGTCCTCAAAAGCCGCAATCTCGCCGAGCTGGTCGCGAAGGAAGCCAATCTTGGCGCGCGTTACGATCTGCTGGGCAAGGATATTGATGAGCGCCGTCCGCCAAACATGACCGATGCGCGATGGCTGGAAGAAAAGGAGAAAATCGCCGCCGGGATCCTGGCGTCGTCAATCGCGCCGCAGATGCCCACCGAAAACTGGATCATCGGGATCGGGTTCAAGTCAAGCAACCGGGTACTCGCGGCGGAGATGGCCAATGCCTATGCCGACGCCTTTGTTGCGTTGGAATCGCGCGATACGGTCTCCGAAAACAGCTATGCAGTGACCTATCTGCGCGAACAGATCGATCTTTCGCGTGAGCGATTGGAAGAGGCCGAAGAAGCCGCCAACCTCTATGCCCGCAATTCAGGGATTGTAGTGGATCAGTCGGTAGCTGTGGAAGGCGGATCGACAGTGACGCTGACGGCCGCCAACCTGTCAGGGATCAACCAGCGCGTCGCCGAAGCCAAAGCCACCCGCATCGCCGCTGAACAGCGTTGGCGATCATTGCAGAACCTGCCAACCTCGCAGCTGCCCGAAGTGCAGGCGAGCCCGGTGCTGCAAGGTCTGATTTCTGAACGCACCGACAAGCGCGTCGAGCTTGCCGAACTGCGCCAGCGTTACAATGATGACTTCCCCCAGATCCGCACGCTGCTGTCGCAGCTGGCAGTGCTCGACGGGCAGATTGAGCGGAGCAGCGCAGACATCAAATCGCAGATCCGCAACGAATTCGTGATCGCCCGCAATCAGGAACAGGCGCTTGAAGCCGAACTGGCATCGGTGACGGGCGATACGTTGGTCGAACAGGATCTGCGGGTGCAATATGGCTCGCTAGAACGCGAAGCCCAGGCGCTGCGCGATCAGCTTAAGGTGCTGCTTGATCGGTATAATCAGGTCAACAGCGCCGCCAATGTGCAGTCCGGCGCCGTCAGCAAGCTTGACAGCGCAACCGTGCCCGCCGCGCCCTATGAGCCGAACATGCTCCAGAACATGACGCTGGCCCTCGTGTTTGGCATTGCGCTGGCGGCAGGCCTTGCTGTGCTGCGCGAGACGCTGGATGATCGGGTGCGCTCGATCGAAGAGGTTGAGGAGAAGATTGGTCTTCCGCTGCTCGGCTATACGCCGCATGTGCAGGAACCTGATCTGGACGGCGCGGGCAATGATCGCTTCAGCGCGCTGATGGAGGCCTATTCCTCGATCCGCGCATCGATCGACTTCAGCCTGCCGCGCAGCAAGAACGTGCTGCTCCTGACCAGCAGCAGTTCGTCGGAGGGCAAATCAACCACTTCGGTGATCCTTGCCGAGCTGTTTGCCAGCCTGGGCCGAAAGACGCTGTTGATCGATGCCGATTTGCGGCGTCCCTCGGTCGCCCGTCTCGTCAATATCGAGAAGCCCAAGGTTGGCCTGGTGGAAGTATTGCTCGGCCACGTCCCGCTTGAGGTTGCCGTGGTCAAGGGCGTGCATGAAAACCTCGAAATTCTGCCCGTCGGCGAAATTCCGCCCAACCCGACAGAGATCATCGATTCGCCTGAGTTTCGCGCCTTCCTGAAGCAATGCAGCGAAGATTATTCGCTGGTGATCCTCGACTCCTCGCCGGTGATGGGTTTGGCCGATGCGCCAATCCTGTCGCGTCTGGTGGACGGCACGATCTTTATCCTCGAGGCCAACCGGGTGCCCTTCGCGCACGCACGCAACGCCATTCGCCGGATCAGGGCCGCGGGCGGTAATGTGCTGGGTGTGATCCTGACCAAGTATCGCGCGCTTGAGGCAGGCGAATCCTACAGCTACCAATACGGATACTACGAATACGGCCGCGACAAGGAGCGAGCCTGACGGCCCGCTCGCGGTGGAAGGTTCACAGCCGGACACGCGAGCAGGCCAGAGCTGACGTGCCGCAATGCGGGCAGGTTGGACAATGGTGGGATGACGACATGACCGAACCCCTGCCTTTCACCGTCATCATTCCGGCCCATAATGAAGAAAACGTCATCGCCCGCTGCATCGAGACCGTCCTTCGCGGCGCGCCGGCTCGGCATCGGATGCAGCTGATCATTGCCGCCAATGGTTGCCATGATGATACCGTGGCAATCGCCCGGCGGACTTCGCCTGATGCAGTGGTGCTCGATTTGCCGCAGGGCTCCAAGACCATCGCGATGAACGAGGCTGCGCGCCTTGCCACCGCCTTCCCGCGCATCTTCCTCGATGCCGATATTCAGTGCGAATACCGCGCATTGGCGGCGCTGGCGGCTGAGCTGACCAGGCCCGGCGTCATGGCTGCCTCACCGCAGCTGCGGATGGAATTTTCACACTCCAGTTTTCTGGTGCGGGCCTATTACCGGGTATGGCTGACCCAGCCCTATGTCACGCAGGCTATGGTGGGTTCGGGATGCTTCGGCCTGTCCGAGGCAGGCTATGCACAGATCGGCGATTTTCCGCCGATCACAGGCGACGATGTCTGGGTCTACTCGCGCTTCACCGCAAGCGAGCGCCGAAACGTCAGCCACGATGGCGATGGCGTGCCGGTTTGGTTCACCGTATCGCCGCCGCGCCGGATCGTGGATCAGATCAGGGTTGAGACCCGCCGCCGGCTGGGCAATGAACAACTCCTCGCGCTCTACCCAGCGCCGAATTTCGCCGGCTCCAATTCCGCAGGAGATTTGCGCAAGGCCCTGCGAGCGGGGGCCAGCGTGGTGGATGTTGGCATTTACCTCACCGTCAAGCTGATCACCCGCCTGCGCGCGGCATGGGCAAAACGCCGGAGCAAGGCGATCGTGTGGGAACGCGATCTGGCGGCGCGCGAGGTCTGACATGACAACCACCAATTGCGCGATGCCGGATCAGACGCCGGACGTGTCCATCCTGATCGTGGCCTACAACTCGGCCGCGCTGATCGCCGCCTGCCTCGATGCCATCCCCGCTGCGGCGCGAGATTGCAGCTTTGAAGTGCTGCTGGTCGATAATGGTGACGGTTCCACCGAAGCCTTGGTCACGCGTGACTTTCCGGATGTGCGGATCGTGCCGAGCCGCGGCAATATCGGCTTTGCTGCGGGCAACAACCTCCTCGCCAGCCATGCGAGGGCCGGGCGGCTCTTGCTGCTGAACCCCGACATGGTGGCGCTGCCAGGTGCAATCGACGCGCTGGTGAAGGGAGCCGTGAGGCACCCCGAGGCCGCCGCTTGGGGCGGAGTCACGGTCGACCCGACCGGTCGGCCAGATGCGGGCAACGCCATTGCCATGCCTTCCCTCGCTGAGTTTGCCAGCGTCGCGCTGGGCAGCTCAAACATTGGGCGCGCACCGCTCAAGGGCATTGATCAGGACATGCAAGTGGACGTCCTGATTGGCGGCTTCGTGATGTTCGCGCGCAAGGCATGGGACGAGGCGGGCGGGCTGGACGAGCGCTATTTTCTCTATTGCGAAGAAGTCGATCTGTTTCACCGGCTCCAGCAAAAGGGCCAAAAGGTCTGGCGCATCGCTGACGCTTATGGACGGCATGAAGCGGCACACGGCAACCACCTTTCACCCATGCGGCTGCTCTACCGAGCCGCCGGAAGCATGGAGTTTGTCCGAACACATTGGTCACCGGGATCGCGCGTGCTTTCGGCACTGTTGATGTGGACTGCCGCGCTGGAGCGTTATCTTGCGGGCAAGCTGCTGGGATCACGCCGCCCGCACCTGCGCCAATTGGGGGAGGGATACCGCCACGTCGCCTTGCGACCGCACCTGTGGATGTCAGGGTATCACCCGACACGCGGGTTGATGGCGCGGCTCGCTGATAGCCCGATCAAGGACTAGCGCATTGTCAGACCAAGTCCCCGCGGCGCATTTTGTGCTCACCCGATTCAACATTGCCAGCCCGGGCCGCGAAGCGCCGATCCGCAATGCCCCCGGCTGGTTGGCCCGCCGCTTTGACCTGTTCGAAGCCTTTTGCCTGCCCAGCATGGCCGCACAGGCACCGGGCACCTTCCGCTGGCTGATCTATTTCGATGAGCAAACGCCGACCGAGTTTCGCACCCGGATTGCCGCAGCGCAGGCCATCGTGCCGTTCGATGCGATCTTTGTGGGGCCGTTTCGTGCCGGCCTCGCCGCGCTCGATGTCGCCGCGCGGCTGGAGCGCAAGGGCGGGCGGCTGATCACCACCCGGCTCGACAATGATGACGCGGTCTCCAGCGATTTCCTTGCCCGCGTGAAGGCTGAGGCCGCAGGGTTCCCCGACGGGACGATCATCAATTTCCGCGAAGGCATCGCCTTGCAAGAGGGGCGGCTCTACACGGCGGCGGACGACAGCAACCCCTTCACCTCGTTGGTGGAACAGGCCGACACGGCTGAAACGATCTGGGCCGCGCGGCATACCGAGCTTGCCGCGCGTTTCCCGCTGCGGCAGGTGATCACCGATCCGTGCTGGTTGCAGGTGGTGCACGGCGAGAATGTCGCCAACCGGATCAAGGGCAAGCGGCTGGCGGACAAGGCGGTGCTGGCGCGCTTTGCGCTGGGGGATCAGGTTGTCGTCGTGCCAACCGGGCCCTTGGCGGTGCTGGCCGACCGCCTGTTCGCCTACCCCGTGCGCCAGACCCGCGAGGCGGCGATCCGTTTGGCCAAGGCGATCCTGCGCCGGTAGGTGGCAATCGCCTAAGCGGTGGAGGCAGGCGCGGAGGCCGCTGGCTCGCGCAGGTACTTGACCCGCAGCCGCAAGAAGGGCGCTTCCCAGTATTTGTAGCTGAAATGGCCAACCACAACCATTGCGGCAAAAAACAGCATCGCCCAAGGCAGGGCTGTGATCACGGTATCGATTGTCATGATCCTGGCGTTGATGAAAGCCGCTGCCTTGAACACCACAAAAAAGTGCAGCAGGTAGATCGAATAGCTGTATTCGCCGGCTTTTTGCAGGAACCGGGTGAAGGGATTGTCAAACCCCCCGCCGACCCGGTCATACCATGCGATGATGCTGGCATAGCAGGCGCCTTCGATGGTCGGGATGATGATCCATACCGCTTTTGCTCGCTCGGGCAGGTTGTACCAGCCGCCATGAGCATCGAACCATGCATAGAAACCGCCAAGCGTCAGCAGCGCCGCGATAGCCCAGAGCGCCGGGACGGGACGTTTGATGCGGTAGAGAAAGATGCCCCACAGGAACTGATCGATGCGCCCGATGATGGTCCAATAAGCGAACCAGTGAACATCCTCGCCATTGAGGTACAGTATTGATCTCACCGCGAGCATGGCAACAACCGCAGCAAGCAAGGTCAAATTCGATTTCTTTGCACAATAGAGCAGCAGCGGCAGGATAAGATAGAAGTGAATCTCTACCGTGATAGACCAACCGCCGTTGGGCCAAGTCGGGCGGACAAAGCCCCATATCATTCGGTACAGATAGGCCAGAGGATCTTGACCGGAAATCAGGATTTCCCGCGCGCCAAACAGACCAATGACAAGCAGCAAAAGCGGGAACAGGCGGATCACCCGGTTCCACAGAAACGCGCCGAAATTGATCGACTTGTCATCGAGCAATTTGGCGAACAGATACCCGCTCAGGGTCATGAACAGCGCAACGCCGGTATGCCCCTCGTCCAGCAAGCCCAATACCGGCTGCTGGCCGAAAGGCACGGGCGTGCCGGTTGACGCGTGGGCAAAGTGCCAGAACACCACCAGAAAGGCTGCACAAGCGCGCACATGATCCAATGCCACGAAGTGTTGCCCGGATGACGATTTCATGGCGTTTCGCTACTCAGGTTGGCTGATCGGGCGAGGTAAATGTCAGCGCATTGAGCGGTCAGGGGCGAATGGGATCGAGGGCCGAACCGGTCGTCGCACAGGCCTTGGTGGGGCTTCGCTGCCCAAGCGATCCGCATAGCCGAGGCTGACACACAGTCCTATCAGCATATGAAACCAGACCTGCACCGACAGCCAAAGCGACACCGAAACGGCCCCCAATGCAAACACCGAGACAGCAATCGCCAGCCCGATATAGGCGGTCTTGTCCACCGGGTTTGCCAACTTCACGCGCCGAAACACGGCCAGCACGGCCAAGATAGTCGTCAACGCCATCATCAGCGGCGGGATGATTCCGAACTGAATCGCATTGATCAGCCAGTAGTGATCGATCGAGCTGCCCATCCATAGTGGGCGCTCCCAATAGCCATAACCGACCCCGAACCAGGGATGTTTCGCCACATTTTCAGTTCCGTAACGCCAGATCAGCACCCGGTTGTACGAACTCAGGGAGTTGAACGAGGCGTAGCGCATGATGAGGTTGAACGAGCCTGAATCTGTGGCCAACTCCAGAACGAACACCAGAATGCTCAAGCCGACGAAGAACATGCGCCATGACAGATTGACGATACGCTCGCTCAACCAGTTGTAGATCATCAGGATACTGCTGACCGAAAGCGCCAGCATCGCCGCAGAGCTGACCGAAAAGCCCGCAAACAGCGACGCCGCGATGCCGATCTTGCGAGGCCAGCCGCGCAGGCCCGACATCCAGAACAGCGGCAGGAAACTTGCAAAGAAAATACCTGCCAGAATCGGGTGCGGGAACGGCCCGCGCGACCGCATCAGCCCCATGCGTTCGTCAATCGGGTAGTAACCGCCAACCCCGACAATGCTGCCAACAAACGGCTGCAGGATGTGCCGGTGCAAGATCGCCTCAAGCGCGACAAATCCGGCCATAATCGCCAGGCCGGGCACCATCAACAGCAGGAACATCCGCAGATCGCGCAAGGTCTTGAAGGCGGCTCGGGCAAAGAAATAGGCGAGTCCGATATCCACCGTCTGCGCGATCGCCGCCGTGATCCAGTCATCAGATCGCGTCGTGTTGTAAAGCGCCAGCCAGATCCACCCGACGCAAATCACCATAAGGTAATCCGGCCAGATCATCCGCCACCGCCCACGCAGGCCCGATCCCACAATGAACAGGAACGCCGGGATCAGAAAAAACCGATAGGGCGGAATGACCGAACCGAACGCGTTCAAACTCAATTGCTGCGGCAACAGCATGACATAGCCCAGCGCGACGGCAAGGTAGATGAAGCGGTTGTCTTGCCTAGCCTGCGGGCGTGCCGGCATCCGCCTGTAAGCGACATTGGGGTTCAGCAGCGTTGCCATTGCGCTTTCCTACCCCGGATTGCCAGTGGCATCAAAGCCGGATTGCTGCGCCGCTTCGGCTGGTGTCGCTGCGGCCTGATCCGCGATAATTCGCTCGCTCACCACTCGCGCCGGGGCACCGGCAATGATGCTCATCGGCGGGAACACACCCTTGACCACCGCGCCCGCTGCCACAATCGACCCATCGCCAATTGTCGTACCGGGCAGAATGACCGCGCGCGTCGCCAACCACACATCATTGCCGATGATGACATCGCCCTCCGCCATGGGCTGATCGGTCACCGGATGGCCCAGATCATGCCGGTATGACGCCGCCGTGATCAGCACGTCCGGCCCGAACAGCACATCATCGCCAAGGCAGATGCGCCCCTCAGCCGGCCCCGCCCACAAATGGCACCGCGACCCGATCCGCACCCGCTGCCCGATGATAATCCGCTCCGGGTTCTGGAACACCGCATCCGGGCTGACATTGCCCGGCCCTGCAAAGCGCACCTGCCTTAGCGGTGCGACGTGCGAATAGTTGTAATAGTTCACGATCTTGACGAGGTGCAGCCAGGCCCGCGGGTCAAACAGTGATCCCAGCAGGCGCACCATCCGTTGCAAGCGATTCGGGCTGCTTTTTTGAACCTGCGCATTTGTTGACATGCTGCGGAAGGCCTTTCGTCACTGCTCATGCGGGGCGCAAAACCGGCGATACCGCGAGAGGGACGAAAGCGCCAAGTGAGAAAGCACTTTCCTACTCTGAAGACTTTCTGGTTCATTGGTCTCCATAATTTAACCGTAAAGGATATATTTATGCCCAACGATCCGTTCGATGCCGCCAGCGACAGCCTGATTGCACCTGCCCGTCTTGCGTTCCCGATCACGCCCTCTGACAGCACGGACCTGTCCGTCACGACCAAGGCTGTTTATGTTGGCACGGGCGGGGACATCGTCTTGCGCGCCATCGGATCAGCCAGCGACGTCACGCTGAGCAACGTCGCCAGCGGCAGCGTGCTTGCGATCCGGGTCAAGGCCGTCCGCACTGCTGGCACCACCGCCGGCAATCTGGTTGGGCTGGCCTGATGAGCTGGCTTGGCATCGGAATCATCTCCGAAAACCGTAGGGCAGCACCAGGCACACCGGGGCCGCCAAGCGATCTTGCAAACATCACCCCCAGTGCCAGCTGGAGCGGGGTGAGCGGATCGGGGTTCACCACAGTCCCGGCAGACCCGCTGCGGGTAACCGCCAAACCGGCCATGCGCCTGATCACGCCGGCCAACCAGCACTTTGCCGAAACGCTCGATGTCGGCGTCATTGCCATGGCCAACGACCAAGGCACGCTCGCCAGCAATTTCGGCATTCAGCGCGTGACGTTTCATTATGAGGGCAGCACGGTGCAGGTGGCGGCCCCAACGTGGCACACGATCCCGACCGAACGCGGTGTTCGCACCTATCTCGGCTGGTGGGTGCGGCTTCGCAAACCAACAGGTCAAACCGGCAAGGCCCAGCTGTATGTCGAGGCGCAGGCCAATGATCCGACCATGCAGCGGCGTGTCATCGGCCCGTTCAACTTCTCGCCAACCGCAACTGAATACGACCTTGATATAGAGATTAATCCCGATCTGCCGGTGATCGCGGGTCAGCGATACCAGAGTTTCTGGCCCGCGATCAGCTATGCCCGTTCGCAATTTCCCGATAACCCGCGGTTTCTGATCACCAAGCCGGGGAAATACGAAATCGAGCGCGGCCCAAACGGGTCTGAGGCACCAACCGATCAATATGCCATCACCGGACGCTACACCATCGAGGCGAGTGTGCCTGACGTTGCAATCGGGCGGCTAAACTATGAAAATGATACGCTGGCGTTGATTCCCGGCCACCGGACGTGGTGGCGGATCAAGGGGGCCAACATCACTTATGATACCCGCTATGTGCGCTACATTTCAGCGGCCACCAATCTGCCCAATCCCGCGCATCTGGCCAGCCACTGGCTCGACGGCGTCACCGTCACCACCAGCGATCCGGACGGCAAGAACGAACTGTTCCGGGGCGGCACCACCCCGCGTTCCTCGCAGGTGGTGTTCGGCACGCCGATCTATACCGAGTGCCACTTCATCAACCAGAACACGCCCTGCACCAAAGCCCTGTTGATCCGCGGCTGCACGGTCGAGAATTCCTCGCAGGATCTGATTTCGAACGCCTTGTGTGTGGTGCAGTCCACCTTTGTCGGCGGCGATCAGGATTTCTGGAACGGCGATACGCCCGCATTGACGGTCACGATTCCGGCCGGGCATACCCTTGCCCGCGAAGGAGGCAATTCGTCGAGCGGCACCAATGGTGGACTGTGGACGGCCGTCGTGGCCGGTGTCACGCAAACCTTTGATGTCGGCAATGGCGGCGAGGACTATTTCATGCGGGCGCCCGATGGCGGCTACAACGGGGTGTCCGGGATTGGCGGCTATTGGTGCCGCGACCTCGTCGACTGGCTCAACACCCTTCCCGGCTGGTCTGCCACCCTGTCGCCCGGATTTGCCGCGCAGGACCGCGTCGCCGCCTATCTGTCGCGCCCCGGCCTCAAGGGGCAGGGCTTTGATGGCACGCCAAATCCGATCATTACCGGTAACGGTCAGCCCGTTCCGATCGTCTGGACAGCGGACACCCACGGCGACTGGTACCAGCATACCTCTGGCGAGCTGGAAAATGTGATCGTCGCGTTCAACCGCGTCTGGAACATCCAAGCGCAATTGGTGTTTCTAGCGCCGATCCTCGCCAATGGCACCGCCGCCAGCCGCGATATTGTGTTCGTTGGCAACGCCATGGCCACCGACCCGGTTCCAAAGCTTTACTACGATCCCTTGGCCGCGAGCAGTCAGTTCAGCCGCCCCCATCCGATGAGCCACGTCGTTCTTGCCCACAACACCTTTGCTAATCAGGGGCTGATCCTCAACACCATTACTGGCAACATCACCGATGGTGGCTACAATCTCATCCGCAACAACGCGATGCGGTCCCTGCGGTGGACGGGCGCGCCGTTGCCGGGCTTCGTGATCGACGGGGTGCTGCTGCATAATGGCGCCGCGATCCCACTCAGCATCAGCAACTACCGCGTCGCTGGCAATCAGGCGACGCTGTACACAGATTTCAATGCGGGCGATTTCACGCCCACACCGCTGATGCGCGAGGAGGGGCCGGTCCCCGCGCTTCCTTTCGATGCGGAACAGACGCCGTTCCCCGATCCTTGCGCACTTGGCGCGGTTGCCGCTGCGGCGGACGCACTGCTGGTGGTCGCGCCGCCGCCTCCTGGTGGCCCCAGCCTGTCAATTGCAGGGCAGGCGCTTGCGGCATTGCTGGCAGGCAAGCCAACCAGCGGGATGTGGGATTACCGCGATGCGACCAATCCCGGCCTGTGGAGCACCCCCAACATCAGCGGGGGCGCAGGCACGGCCGCGCAAGGAGTAGCCAGCCGCCAGCCCGCGATCGATCCAATCACCGGGGGGCTGTTCGACAACACCGACCAGATTGATGCAGCCGCAGCCAACGATATTTACTCGGTCTATATGCTGACCCGCAAAGCCGCCGGGTCAAGCTCGGGCCAGCTGTTGCGCAATCTGGTGATCTATCAAGACGGTTCGTCGACCGGATTTACCGGGGTGGTAGCGGTTGACGGGGCGAGCGTGACCAACCGCCGCAATCTCTTCACCGCGCTCAATGACGGGGCCTGGCACAGGGTCAGTGCGGAGAATTTCACGCTCCCCGGTACGCTTCAGGTGGGCCGGGATACCGGCGGCATGGTCGGCAATGTGACGATCATCGTCGCGCTGCGTCACAGCGAATTTTCGACCAATCTTGCCGCAGCAAGAACGGCAGCTTTGGCATGGCTGGCAGAGCAACAGATCTGATCGGCGCCGTAAGGCAGGACATCCGCCAGCCCTGCCTTGCGGCACCGCAACTTTGCCCTCGCACATGATCTGAAAATGCGGCAAGCGCGCGGACATGTCCGCTCCGCGCCGTTCTGAAACGCCCGCTGCCGCGTCAGCGCAGCGCATGATCCGCGGCGTCGTGTTGCGGCTTAAACATCACCGCTCGGCGATCCTTGCACTCGCGGTGCGCGGGCTTTCTGTGATCGCCGCCTTTGCGGTCACGCTTATTCTCGGCAATCGCTATGGCCCGGCCGCAACGGGCGCTTATGCACTGGTAACGCAAACGGCGATGTTTCTGGCCGTGGTCGGACTACTGGGCCTCGATATCAGCGTCGTGCGCCATTTTGCCAGGGCAATCGCCAAGGCTGTGCCGGTGGCGCTCGGTTCGCTGGTGCAGGTGCTGGGCCTGGGGTTCGGGATGATCGGTCTGATCGCCGGGGTGCTGTGGCTTGGCGGGGATCGGGTGTGGGAAGGCCTGTTTGGCACCGCGGTCAGCCGTGATTGGCTGCTAGTGCTTTGCGTGCTGCTGGCGGGACGCGGCGGGGCGCAGTTGCTCGGCGGGCTGCTGCGCTCGCAGCATCGCTTCACGCTAGGGCAGGCGATTGCGGCGCTAACAGTGCCGGGCTGGACCGCGATTGCGCTGGCAACCGGGATCGCCACGACCGTCGAGGACGCTTTGTGGGCGGCCGCCTACGCTGCGCTTGCATCGGTTGTGATCGGGACGCTCGCCCTCTTGCCGCACACAAGCACCGATGAGACCGCGCTGCGCATCCCGATCACGACGGTCGTCATTTCCTCGCTGCCACTGTGGGGGGCTAGCATCGCGCAGCAGATCGGCGACTGGTATGGGTTGGCGGTGGCCGCGCAGATGCTGGGCGCGGCAGAGGCCGGGTTGTACCGGCTCGCCGCGCAAATCGCTGGCGCGCTGCAGATCATCTCGGTCGCATTGTTTTCGGTCTTTTCGGCGCAGATCAGCACCGCCTTCCACGCTAATGACCGTGCGCAGGCGGCACGGCTGGCCCGCACCGCTGCCCGGATGAGCACGGCGATCGCCCTGCCCTTGGCGGCGGTCTTGCTCATCAGTGGCCCATGGCTGCTCGCCCAGTTTGGTGAGGGATTTGCCGGAGCCTGGCCAGCCATGGTGATACTGATCATCGGCCAACTCGCCTTTACCCTGACCGGGCCGTGCGGGCTGGTGCTGGCGATGTCGGGGAACGAGCGGATCAATCTGGCGATTTCGATCACCGGCACGCTGGCACTGTTAGTGACGACCCCGATTGCAGCGTATTTTGGCGGTTTATCGGGCATGGCGGCTTGCATTGCGATCGTCATGCTGCTCCGCAATGTCGCGGCCTTTGTGGTGGTCCGACGCAAGGTCGGCATCCGCATCTGGGCTGGCACAGCAACGCCCACATCTTCGGAAACCACCCCATGACCTTGCTGATCCACCCGGGATTTCACAAGACAGCGACCACCTGGCTGCAGGAAATCGTGTTTTCGGACACACGGTTCTTCAACTCGCTGTTCGCCCATACCGAAGTGAGCGAGCTGTTTGTGGCCCCTCACGATTTTGCATTCGATGCAGTGCGAGCGCGCGACGCTGTTGCAAGCAAGCTTGCCGGATCGCACGACGGGATTACCGATGTCATCTCATCCGAAATTCTCTCCGCCAACATCATTACTGGTGCGCGCGACAGCCTCACCATCGCTGATCGGATTGCCGCCATCGGCCAGCCTGCCAAGGTGTTGTTCACCGTCCGCTCGCAGCAGCGCATCGCCCAGTCGATCTACATGCAATATCTTAAACGCGGCGGACGGCTGAGCATCGGCGATTACCTCACCTTCGCCCCCGAACCGGGCTATTTCTGGTTTGATCCCGGCTCATTGGAGTTTGACCGGCTGGTGCAGGCCTATGCCGACCGCTTCGGCGCAGACAACGTGATGGTGTTGCCGCAGGAATTGCTGGCGCGCGATCAGACTGCCTATTTACGGCTGCTGTTCGGTTTTGCCGGGCTCGACGAAGACAAGGCCACCAGTGAATTGAAGGTCGCATCGGCCCGCGGGGTCAGCCCGCCAGCCAGTGGCGTGCCAATCCTGCGGCTCGCCAACGCGTTCCGCACCACTCAGCTCAACCCCGGCCCTGACAGCGTGCTGAGTTGGGGCGGTGAGGTGTTGCAAGCGCTGGGCTATCGCTGGCGACTGGGCAACGACAGCGCTGACGTCAAAATGAAGGCGACCGTCAAAGCGATCCTCAACGGTCGTTACGGGGCGTCCAACGCGCGGCTTCAGGCCTTTGCGCCGGTCGATCTCGCCGCCCTCGGTTACGAGCTGCCAGCGTAGTTCAATCCCCGCCGCGCTGGGCCATCAGCCGCCGCAAGGTGCCGAGCAAGCTGCGCGCATTTTCCTTGGCCCCCAGCATCCGCGCATTGGCCCCCAGCGCGAGCCCGGCATAGCGCGGCCGCTTGCGCCCGGTCAGCGCCATCGCGGTGAGGCGGGAAATCACCATCCCTTTGCGCTTGGCCTGAAACGGCTGCATCAGGGCGATTGCCTTCACATCGACCGGCGCGGTTAGCAAGGTGCCCGCCGCCATCGCCTCAGCCACCAGCGCTTCGCCCTTGGGGGTGCGGCTGAGCACGAGGCTGCGGCCATCCTGCTCATCAAACAGCGGGCGGCCCGCCGCGTCCAGATGCCAGCCATCGGCGCATACGATGTCGGCAAATTCACCGATCCCGTCGGGACAGATCTTGCAGCGGAATTGCAGGTGGCGGTTGAGGATCGTGCCCCAGCTGGTGTCGTAATCCATCGTGAAACGCCGCCCATCGGCGAGCTCCGCTGCGGCAAACCCCGGCCAGCCATCGCCGCGAAACCGAAACGCGGTGACGGCGCTTTCATCCTCCACCCCCATCGCCTCTAGCAGCTCAGATGTGCCGCGATAGCTCGGCACGCCTGCGCACATGAAGGCGAACATAAAAGGCACCTTGGCGTCGACGCGGGGATCATGTCGGGCGAGTTGGCGCAGGCCTGCGACATCGCAGGGCTTGCCCACGAAAGCGAACCGCCCCGGCGCATCGAGCCGCGCGGCGATATCCTCCAGTGGCGATGACGGCGCGTAACGCGATCCTGCCGCGCGATACACATCATCGCGGCCCGTGCTTATCGCCAGCGCATTGCGCAGGGGCGAGGCATCCGAGACGGCGGTCTGCACCACGTAATCAATCTGGCCGGTGTTCAGCAGGTGCACCAGCATCGCCGAAAGGCCGCCGCCGGATGAGGCATTGCGGCGCAGTTCAGCATCCGCGCTCCAGCCCAATCGGGCAGTGATCAGCGGGCCCCAGATCGGGTGATACTCCGCCTCATGGCTCGCCGGGTCGTGGCGGATATTCGCGCCGGGGCAAGCCGCATCGATCAGCCGCGCCTGCTGCGCGCCGATGTCGCCCACCACCACCGGGCGGCGATAGCCTTCGGGCGAGTTCCGCATGACAATCGCAGGCCGCGCCGGATCGCTCAGCCCGGCGCACATTCCGCAACCCGCGCACAGGCAATTGGCCGTGATGGCCGCGACATCAAGCATGGGCTGCGACTTGCCCAATCGCTTGATCGAGAAACGCCCGGTACGACCCCAGCCTCCGCCGCGCTTCGGCATTGGCGGTGATGGCATCGCTGCGCACCTTGGGCAGGTCAGCCAATGCCTCTTCGACCTTGGCCATTGCGGCGGCGTTGGTGGTGCTGGTCATATCGACATTCCAGCGGTAGCCGATGGAATCGAACAGCCCGTTGAACTTGCGGCTGTATCCCAGCGGCACCACCGCCGTGTCTGACGAGATCGCCGCGATGGTCGCGTGCATCCGGCTGCCCATCAGCAGGTCGAGATTGGCGATATAGGTCTTGGCCTGTGAGGGTCCGGCAAAGCGCGGCGGCAGGATCACTTGGGGATAGCGTTCGCGCAAGCCCTCGGACGCGGCATAATCATCCTCGTGCGCGAGGAAGCTGGCGAGCACATGCGGCACGAAATGCACCTCGAACCGGGGATCGCCGGTCAGGCGGTCCAGCACCGCATCGATCAGCGCCGGGTAATCGACAGTCAGCTTGATCTTGTCCCCGGCGGCGGCGGCCAGATCGCGGCGATTCATCAGCGCCGAGACATTGAGCCCGACCTTGATTTTCCGCCCGCCCGCCAGATCGCGCCCATCCTTGTCGGCTGGCCGATCATAGGGCAGTGCAAAGGCAACATCCGAGGTGAGCGAGGATTTGTCGCCCAGCCCCATGTCCCCGAGCAGCCTGTAGGACGTCTCATCGCGCGCAAAGATATGCTGCGCAAAGGCCAGCACGCCGCGCGCCGCCCACTGCGCTCGCCGCGTCGAAAACGGACCGATGGTCTGCGGGCTGAGCACCAGCGGAGCCTGCCGCGCCTTCGCGACCAGCTTGGATATCAGCATCATCCCGTACCGACCCCAGGAATAGATGTCGGAAAAGCTGTCGCCCGATCCGATATCGAACACGATATCGCAGCGCGCCATGGTGCGGTGCAGATCGGAGGTCGGGTTCGCCAGCGCCTTGTAGCCGACATTGACGAAGTCGTTGGGGTAGGCGGCTTCTTCGCTGTAATCGACCTGCCCGCGCGATCCCATCAGGTGAAACACCGGTTGCCGGCCCGCCGCTTCCACCGCCGCCGCGATCAGGTTCATATTGGCAAGCGTCAGTGCGCCGACACCCAGATTTTCCGATTTGAAGGTGTGCCACAGCAGCCCGACGTGGAGCGGTGCGGGCGCTGCGGTTGGACGATCCTGCGCCATGGTCAACCCACCAAAAGCGGCCGCCACCACGCCTCTCGGCTCAGATACCAGCGCAGCGTCTGGCGCAGTCCATCTTCGAAGCCGTGCGCGGGGGCGTAGCCGAGCTCGGCACGGGCCTTGGTTTCGTCGATGGCGTAACGGCGATCATGCCCGGCGCGGTCGGTGACGAAGGTTTTGAGGCTGTTGGTCGCCTTGCCCTTGGCGGCAGGCGCATCGGGGTAGCGCGCGGCAAGGCCTTCGATTTCGGCAAAGGCGCGGTCGACCTCGGCGCAGATGGTGTCGATCACGGTCATGTTGGGCAGTTCGGCCCCGCCGCCGATATTATAGGTCTCGCCCGGCTGGCCCTTGAGCAGACACGCGTCGATCCCGCGGCAGTGATCCTCGACATGCAGCCAGTCGCGCACATTCATCCCGTCGCCATAGATCGGCAGCGGGCGGCCATGCAGCGCGTTCAGCAGAAACAGCGGGATCAGCTTTTCGGGGTATTGGTAGGGCCCGTAATTGTTCGAACAATTGCTGGTCGTCACCTCCAGCCCATAGGTATGGTGATAGGCACGCACCAGATGGTCGGACGCGGCCTTGCTCGCCGAATAGGGCGAGTTGGGGGCGTAGGGCGTCACTTCGCTGAAGGCCGGATCATTGGGGCCGAGCGATCCGAACACCTCGTCGGTCGAGATGTGGTGGAACCGGTGCGGCGTGCCGCTGCCCGCCAGCCACACGGCGCGCGCGGCCTTCAGCAGGCTGTTGGTGCCAAGGATATTGGTGTCGATAAAGGCATCGGGCCCGCTGATCGAACGGTCAACATGGCTTTCAGCGGCGAAGTGGACGACCGTAGTAATTGCGTGGTCGCGCAGCAGGCTCTCCACCAGCACGGTATCGCGGATATCGCCTTCGACCAGCTCGGCTGCGCTGCCTTCCAGCGTAGAGCGGTTGCCAGCATAGGTTAGCGCGTCGAGCACCACCACCCGGTCTTCGGGGGCGCGCGCGTTCCAGTAATGCACGAAATTGCCGCCGATAAATCCGGCGCCGCCAGTGACAAGCAGATTAGCCAAGCTGCGCTTCCTCTTTGAGCATCAGGCGCAGATTGGTGCGCCAGTGAACCGGCTCTTCGCCCAGAGCAGCGCGGGTGGCGCGGCAATCGAGCAGCGAGAACGCAGGGCGTTTTGCCGGGGTGGGATATTCGGCGGTGGTGATCGGGCGGATCACCGGAATGCGTTTGATAAGGCCCCGCGCATGGGCATCCTCAGCGATAGCGACCGCGAAGTCGTGCCAGCTGATCGCGCCATCGTCGGCGTGGTGGAAGGTGCCGCGCGCGCCCTTGTCGATCAACGCCCAGATGGTGCGTGCAAGGCCCGTCGCCCAGGTTGGCGAGCCGACCTGATCGGCTACCACGCCCAATTCGTCGCGCTCGTTCATCAGGCGGATCATCGTGCGCACGAAGTTCGCCCCGCCCGCTTCGTAAACCCAGGCTGTGCGCACCAGCAGGTCTTCGGCACGCAACTTGTCCTCGCCTTCGGCCTTGGTGCGGCCATAGGCCGACTGCGGATTGCGCGGGGCATCGGGCGCATAGGGATCAGACGCGGTGCCATCGAAAACATAATCGGTGGACACGTGAACGACCTTGCCGCCCGTTCCGGCCATCGCCTCGACCATCACGGCGACCGCTTCGGCATTGATCGCCCGGGCGAGTGCCTCGTCACTCTCTGCCCGATCGACCGCGGTATAGGCGGCGGCATTGATGATCACATCGGGCGCTTCGACCACCAAGCGCGCGGTCAGCATGGCGGCATCGGTCAGATCGACATCCTCGACATCGATCGCGTTGATGTCGGCCCGACCCGGTGCCGTGCGCTGGAGCGCCCCGCCAAGTTGGCCGTTGGCACCGGTAATCAGCACCCTCATGCGAACACCGGCACATCGGCGAGGGCAAGCCCGCGCGCGTCCTTTTCCGAGATGATCGGATCAAGCCCCACCACCGGCCACTCGATGCCGACCGCCGGATCATCCCACGCCAGCGTGAACTCGCTTTGCGGCGCATAGGGGGCAGTGCATTTGTAAAGGAAGTCGGTATCATCCTCGAGCGTGAGGAAGCCGTGAGCAAAGCCTTCGGGAACCCAGAACATCCGCTTGTTGGCGGCGCTCAATTCCACCCCGACCCACTGCCCGAAGGTCGGCGAAGACGCCCGCAGATCGACCGCGACATCAAACACCGCGCCATTGGTCACCCGCACCAGCTTGCCCTGAGGACCGGGGTTCTGGAAGTGCAGCCCGCGCAGCACGCCCTTTTGCGAGCGGCTGTGATTGTCCTGCACAAAGGCCAGATCCAGCCCCGCTCCGGCAAAACCGGCCGCATTCCACGTTTCCATAAAGAACCCGCGGGCATCGCCGAACACGCGCGGTTCGATGATCAGCACGCCGGGCAGCTTGGTTTCGATGATATTCACGGCAGCACCGGGCTATCGAGCAGCTTCAGCAGATATTCGCCGTAACCCGATTTGCGCAGCGGCTCGGCGATCTCGCGCAGCCGGTCGGCGGTGATGAAGCCCTTCCGCCAAGCGATTTCTTCGGGGCAGCAGATCTTCAGCCCCTGCCGTTCCTCGGTAATCCGCACATAGGTCGCCGCATCGAGCAAGGACGCATGGGTGCCGGTATCGAGCCAGGCAAACCCGCGCCCCATGATCTCAACCGACATCGTGCCGTCATCCAGGTACAGCCGGTTGAGATCAGTAATCTCCAGCTCCCCGCGCGGCGAAGGCGCAAGGTCGCGCGCCCGGTCAACCACGGTTTCGTCGTAGAAATACAGGCCGGTGACGGCATAGTTGGACTTGGGAAGCTTGGGCTTTTCCTCGATCGAAATCGCCTTGCCGCTGCCATCGAATTCCACCACGCCAAAGGCCTGCGGATCATTGACACGGTAGGCAAACACGGTGGACCCGGATTGCCGCGCATTGGCATTGCGCAGCAGATCGGGCAGGCCGTGGCCGTAGAAGATGTTATCGCCCAGGATCAGCGCGCTCGGCCCGCCCTTCACGAAATCCGCGCCGATATGGAAAGCCTGCGCCAGCCCCTCGGGCTTGGGCTGCACGGCATAGCACAGCGCCACGCCAAAATCCGATCCGTCGCCCAGCACGCGCTGAAACTGCGCAGCGTCTTCGGGCGTGGTGATGATAAGAATGTCGCGGATCCCCGCCAGCATCAGCGTGCTGAGCGGATAATAGATCATCGGCTTGTCGAAGATCGGCATCAATTGCTTGGATACGCCGCGCGTCAGCGGGTAGAGCCGAGTGCCTGATCCACCCGCCAGGATGATCCCGCGCCGTGCCTTTATGCCTGCGCTATCGCCCATCCGGCCACCTCATTTTTCGTGTCCTTTGCGACCGTGGCGCTGCATTGCAGCGTGGTTCGTGGGGGTCAATCACCAAATGGGGCGATGCCCGAAAAATGTGGCTTTCCCGGATTGACGGCGACGGTTAGGTGCAAGTGCGAAACGATGGCCTTGGCGCAGAGGCTGCACCCGATCCGGTCTGGAAGGCATCGCATGACAGATGTGGTTACCCCGATTTACACCCAATCCCATCGCGACGGGATCGAGGCGATCTGTCCGCCCGCGCCGCGGCGCATTCTGGATATCGGCGGTTCATCCGGGCGGTTTGCCGCCGCGGTCAAGCAGTCGCTGGGCGCTGATGCGGTCTATGTGGCCGATTACTCTGCTGATGCGCTGGCTCAGGCGGCCGCGATTACCGACGGCACGTTTCAAGTCGATCTCAACCGCCGCGGCGCAATCACCGAGGCGCTCGCAACGGTGGAGCCGTTCGATCTGGTGTTCTGCCTGTGCGTGCTCGAACATGTCTATGATCCCTGGGCGCTGATCGCTGAACTGCATGAAACCCTGCCAATGGGGGCGACCATTGTCGCCTCTGTGCCCAACACCCAGCATCTGCGGTTCATCGCGCGGGTGGTGGGGGGCACCTGGCACTATGATCACACCGGGCTGTTTGACCGCACCCACATCCGCTTCTTCTCGCGCCGCTCGGCCGAAAAGCTGGTGACCTGCAGCGGCCTTGAACTGGTGGCGAGCCAGATGCGCATCCGTAATCGCACCCTCGCCCTGTTCGACAAGCTGACGCTGGGCCTATTCCGCCGCTTCCTTGCGCTGCAATTCGAAGTGGTGGTTCGCAAGACGTCGCAAACGGTGCGCGATCCGGGCTTCTGCGGCGCGAATATCGCGGGCGCATGATGGCAAGCGGCACCACCGAACTGCTGCTCGCGACCTATAACAGCGAGCGCTATCTGGCTGAGTTGCTGGAATCGCTCGTCAATCAGACCCATGATGATTTCGTGCTGGTGGTGTCCGATGATGGATCGCGCGATGCGACGCTGGACATCATCGCCGCCTTCGCTCCGCGCTTTCGCCATCCGCCGCGCCTGCTGGAGCATGCGGCGCCTTCAGGCTCGGCGATGATGAACTTCGCCCGCCTGCTGGAAGCTGCGACGGCGGATTATGTGCTGCTGGTCGATCATGACGATATCTGGCACCCTGACAAGGTGGCGAGCGGGCTAGCCGAGGTGCGCGGCGTAGAGGCGCAGCGCGGTGCGGCGCACCCGGTGCTGGCCCATGGCGATTTGCGGGTGATTGACGGCGCAGGAGAAGTGTCACGCCCATCATTCTGGGCGATGAAGCAGATCGATCCGGCCTGCTCGCACAGCCTGCGCCGCACGCTGATCCACGCTTCTGTCGTAGGTTGCACCACGACCATGAACCGCGCGCTGGTGCAGGCCTGCCTGCCGATCCCGCGCGAGGCGGTAATGCACGATTGGTGGATCAGCCTGGTTGCCGCCGCTTGCGGTACTGTGGTGTTCGATCCCGTCCCGCACATTGATTACCGCATCCACGGCAACAATGTCTCCAACCCGCGCGAAGCATCGGCCAGCGCCGCCATGGGCGAGGGGAGTTACCGAGCGGTGATGCAGCAGAAGCTCGCCGCGCGCGCGCGGCAGGCCGCAGCCCTTGCCGAACGGCTGGAGGCGACCACGCCTGATGCGGCGGCCCTCGCCCGGCAATTCGCCCAACTGCCCGATATCGGCTTTGTGGCCCGCCGCCTGTCTATCCTGCGCCACGGCTTCCTGTTCCCCGGGGTTTGGAGAAATCTGGCTTTGGCGGTAGCAAGCTGACCATGGACGCCCATGGCCCCGGCCAAAGCAGATGCTGACATGAATTCGACCGAAACGGCTGACCGGTTTCTGGCGCAATGCGTGCGGTGCAGCGTTGCGTCGGAGCCTTTACCTCTTTGGCCAGCGCCCTGGGACAGCGAGGCCGATGGTAACCTTCTGGCCTCACGGGCTGAGTTTCACGGTATCGCAGCGTTGATGGCAGACCTGCTACTGCAGGCCGAGGGCTGGCCCGTCGCCGTGCGCGAGCGCTTGCAAAGCGAAGCGCGACTGGCGGGCCTGTGGGAGGAAATGCACTTTGCCGCGATCACCCGTCTGATCACGGCGCTGGCCGAAGGCGGCGTGCCGACGCTCGTGATGAAGGGCACGGCGCTGGCCTACCTTTACCATCCCGATCCGGCGATGCGGCGACGCGGCGATACTGATCTGCTGGTCCACCCGGCCGATCTCGATCGCACCCGCGCCATTCTGGCCGCCCATGGCCGCCGCCGCCGCGATGACCCTTATGGCTTGTTCTTTCAGGAAACCTGGGAGATCGCTTGCGGCGCAGGCCTAACCCATTGCCTTGATCTGCACTGGGAGCCGGCCGATCGCCCGATCTTGCAAAAGGTTCTCCGGGCAGGCGAATTTTGGGAGCGCAGCATACCAGTCCCGCAACTGCACCCCGAAGCGCGCGCGCCCGAGCCGATGCTGATGCTGGTGCACGGCGCAATCAATCAGGCCTGGCACGTCGCGCGCGGTTTCTTCGTCGATGACGAACGGGTTACGGGCGGGCGGCGGCTGATCTGGTCGGTTGATTACGCCTATCTTGCGGCCCGCTTCAGCGATGCCGATTGGCAGCGGCTTGTGACATTTTGCCACGACCGGCAAGTCTCGCCGTTGGTTCATGCTGCGTTGGTCGGGGCGCGTGAGGATATCGGGTTGCCGCTACCAGAAGCGGTGCTCGCCGCGCTCACCAGCGACACGCGCCCTTCGCCCGCCGCGCGTTACATTGCCGCACCGGACCGGCTGGGCGACATGTGGGCGGATGTCCGGGGGGCGAGATCCCTGGCTACGAAGGCGAAGTTCCTCGCATCGATGATATTCGCCCCGCGCGCGCATCTGGAAGACAAGTTCCCTGAGAACGCCCATTGGCCAACCTTTGCGCTGCAATTGCGGCGTTATGCCGGGGCTGTCTCGTGGCTGCGCAAGCGGGGAGAGCGGCCGTGAACTTTACGTTTCTCAAAGACCGCGCGCGCCCGTTCTTGCCGGAACTGGCCTTGATCAGCGGCCTGTCCTTGCTGAGCGCCATCGCGAGCCTGGCGATCCCGTGGTTGGCCGGGTCATTCCTCGCCGGCGTGCTGGGCGATGCCGTGATTGACCTGCGTGCAACCGTGTTGCTGCTGCTGGCGGCACTCGTCGCTCTGGCGACCATCAACATCCTTGTCGCCATCCGTTCGGAGCTGGCGTCGGGGCGCATCCTTTCGGGCCTGCGGCGCGAAACCCATGATCACCTGATGGCCCTGCCGATCACCTTCCATGACCAGAACCGGTCAGGCGAGCTGCTGTCACTGATGACCTATGAAACCGGGCAGCTGAGCGGTTTCCTGACCCGCACGCTGGCCAACGTGCCCTCAATGGTGATGACTGCGGGCGGAGCGATCATCCTGCTGTTCCTGCTGGATCCGGTCATGACGCTCGTGATCCCGCTACTGATCATCATTTTTCTGCTGGTGATGAAGCTGATCGGGCGGCGACTGCGGATTCTCGCGCGGCGGGCGCGCAATGCCGATGTGCGGCTGGTCTGGCTGGGCAGCGACGATCTCGAAATGCTGCCAGCGATCAAGGCCTTTGCCACCGAGGACGCGCGCCAGAGCGAATATCACGTCGCCGCCGAGGATTCCCGCCAGCTCAGCCTGCAACGCACGCGAATCTACGCCTTCATCGCGCCGGTGGTGTCACTGGTGGCGGGCCTGGCCGCGATTGGCATCCTGTTGATCGGCAGCGAACAGATTGCCGATGGCACGCGCACGCCGGGCGAATTGTTTTCCTTCCTGCTCTATGCCGCCTTGCTGACCCGCCCCGCCAGCGGCCTTGCCGACACCTATGGCGCCTTCCAGATGGCGCGCGGCACATTGGCGCGGCTTGAAGCGGTGTTCGCCAAGCCGGCAGAGCCGGGCTATGCCGCGCCGGGAGTGATCGAACGCGCGGCGGGCGCCATTGCGTTTGAAAACATCAGCTTCGCCTATCCGGGCCGTCCGCAGGTGCTGGAAGGGGCGAACCTTGCCATCGCGGCGGGCGAAGTGGTGGCGCTGACCGGTGCCAACGGGATTGGCAAATCAACACTGGTCCGCTTGCTGCTGCGTTATTACGATCCGCAAGCCGGGCGGATCACGCTCGACGGAGCGGATATTGCCAGCCTTCAGGTGCAGGCGCTGCGCCGTCAGTTCGGCTATGTTCCCCAGCGGCCGCTGCTGCTCAACGGCACGATCCGCGAGAACATCATCTTTGGCGCAGAAGATCGCGACGCCGCCAGCGTGGAACGCGCCGCCCAGATGGCGCAAGCGTGGGACTTCATCCAACGCCTGCCTCAAGGGCTGGAAACCGTGATCGGTGATGATGGGGTGCGGCTTTCGGGCGGACAACAGCAGCGCATCGCGCTGGCCCGGGCGCTGTACCGCGATCCGCCGATCTATATCTTCGACGAGGCGACCAGCATGTATGATCTGGAGGGCGAGGCGGCCTTCGTCGAATCCTGCGTCACCTTGCTGAAGGGGCGCACGGTAATCATCATCACCCACCGCCCCGCCAGCCTCGCGCTGGCCGACCGGATCATCAATCTGGGCGAATGGGAGCAGGGCAGCCTGCCCGCCAAGGATTCCTAAACCGGGCTGACCAGTTTCTTCTCGGAAAGCTGTGCGATCAGCGCCTGCGTATCGCTCTCGATCACATCGCGCGGCGCATCAAACTCCGCTTCGATCATGTCGCACAGATCGGTGAACGTGCATGGGCCTTGCGAAAGGCGATCCCAGATCCGGCTGCCTACCGGATCAAGCCCGAAATACTGGCCACTCGCCAGATCAAGCAGCACCATCTCGCCTGCGACCTCGCGCCCGATCGCATCGTCGGACACCTGAAACTGTTGCTGAAGCATCATGGCGCGTTCCTGGTACCTTGGAATTCCGAAAGGATTGCAGCGACCACCTGCGGCAATTCATCATATTGGCGCGGATAGTCAAGCGTCCGGCAGGGGATCAGTTGGGAGAGTTCTGCGATGCGAGAGAAATGCGCGCCCAGTCGCACCTTATCCTCGACATCAAGCACAAAGGCATGGGGTAGGAGCCGTGCCAGCGCTGCCGCACCATCCACTGGCGCAATCGACAGCGGCGCTGAATGATCATCGCCCAAAAGATAGATCCGATCCAGCGGGCAGGCGTCATTGTGGAACGGCGCAACGACCCCGCCCGCGATGCTTTGCTTTTCGTCCTCCTGATCGGCGGGAAAGGTGAGGCTGAACAGATGCGCGGCGCTGTCAGCAAACAGGCGCAGGTCTGATGGTTTGGGTTGTAGCCAGTAACCTGTATCGCCGCGCACCAGCTCGATCACATCTTCGGTCAGGATCGGATGCCCGGCCTTGGCCAGCGCGGCTGCCAGCGTTGTCTTGCCGCTGCGGGACAGCGCAATAAAGGCGGTCGCACGCCCATCAATCACCACCGCGCTGCCATGCAAGAACAGCCCGCCCAGATGATTGCCCACCAGCGGCACCACGCCGTGCCGGAACAGGCTGGAAAAATGATCCGGGAGCGTGCCGGGTGCGGGCCAGCCGGTCGCAGTACGGCAATCCGGCGCGATCAGAAAGTCGGCCTCTCCCGGAAAGCGCAGCAGAAATCCGTCATCCGTCCGGTGAAGTTCGGCCTTTACTTCGCCATCCGGCAGCACCCATCGATCATAGGGCGTGGTGCCCACCGGCGGCTGAGGGCGCGGCGGATGCGCTTGCAGGGTCAGCATCGCAGCCGGATCATAGCGCGCAGTGATGCGCCAGCACTGATGTCACAAAATCGCGGATCGCCTCTTCCGTCGGCAGCATGTCAGGCCATTCGGCCAGCACCTTCGCCGTGATTGCCGCGCCGGTACGCTCGCCATCAACCTGCGCCAGCACAAAGGCGCGCGCCTTGCCTTCAGGGCTAAGCGCGAGCGCGCGGTCGGGCTGCTTGACCAGATCGGCGGGGCTCAAAACGGTGCTCTTGAATGTCGACATCTGCTGGCGCGGTGCGCCATGCGGGGGCTGGATCGTCCAGGAGATCATCGTGTCATCGGCCCGGAACCGGATCGACACCCCGATCTGATCGCCCGCTTCCACCGCGAAACTCTCTGACGCGGGCAAGAACGCCTGTGAGCGTTGAATGCTGTCGGGCGCCAGCGGATTATTGGTCATCCGAACATCATCCGCCAGGTGGCAATCGAACCACCCGGCAATCCCGTCAAACCGCCCGGCGTGCGCCGCGGTGAGCGTAGCCTCGAACCGGTAGAAAGCAGTATCCGCATCCGCCAGATCAACATGGCCGAGCGCGACGGGCGCAGCGATCAGATCGTCGGGCCCCAGCGCATGGCTGTAGCGCACATTGCGGCAGAGCTCATTCAGCCAGCGATATGGCGGCGGGACAATCTCCTGCGCCCAGGCAGCGACCTTGGCGAGGCAAGCCTCCGAAGACACTCCAGCCACCATCAGGTCCAGCGCCAGCGGGATCATCGCCCCACCCGGCTTCAGAAACCGCCGCCGGGCATCGCGCATCATGGCGATAATGCCGTAATCGAAGCCGAAATAGCCGACATGATCGCAAATGATCAGATCGACCTGTTCCGGAAGTTCGGTGCGGAACGTCGATCCGCTGATACACTCATAATGGTCGGCCATGCCGGCCTTCGCCATAACTTCGCGCGCCAGATGGATCGCGTCGCTGCTATCGATACCCCAGACCTTGGTTGCCCCTGCCTCAAGGCAAAACAAGCCCAACACGCCGACCCCGCAACCCAGATCAGCCACATGGCCACCCGGCTTGAGCGCTGCCGCAATTGCCTGCCGATAGAGCGTATTGCGCCCCGGCAGAGACAGATATTCGATATGTTCGGCCAGAGCGTCTGACATGGCTCGGATCAATTCACTATTGTTGCGAACTTGGCATTGCTCTGTCGCCGTAGCCGCTCAATGCAAAAAAGCCCCCGCCTAACATAGTCAGGCACGGGCTCTGAATTCATAAGCTACAGACGAGCTAAGCGTTCAGGTCTGAACCATCATGACGCCGGCATCCATCATCATGGTGCCGCTGCCACCAGTCAGGTTGCGCACTGAGCCGAACTCAACCAGACGCGGGGCCGAATAGGCGGTCTTGCTGATTTCCTTGGTCATGTCTGGTCCTAACTTTGCGAAGCTTCAATGAAGCCGTTTCGCTGAGCGTTTAGCATATTAAATGCTGCAACTGCGTAAACCCCCCATAGCTCCCACGATCGGTCTGCGTCAACCATGTTGGCGCGCCCTTCGCCCAGCAACCGTGCCAAGCCCTTGCTTTCGCAGATTTCATTGAGAAATGGCAATCCCGGGCCTTCGCAAAAATGCACCATTTCGAGGTCCGTCACGTCCGATTCGAAATCGGCCTTGGTGCTCCGATCCAGAATCGTGCGCGGCAAAATCCCCTGCATTGCGATCCGGTGTATCACCTTGGTCACGCCTGCGCGGCGTCGGATATTTTCTGGCGTGGCCAAGCTGAAGCCAATGAATTGGCGGGTCAACATCGGGTTGCGTGCCTCGATCCCATTGATGCCGCGCTGACGTTGCATCCGCGAAGCACCATAAGCACTGTAAGGAGACGAAAACAAATTCTGCTTCTGCCAAGCGATCGGATCGGTCGGCAAAGACGCAGCATAAGCTGCCTCTTGGCGTTCCAACAGCGCGCGCGCGTCAGCCCTAAGCCAGAAATATTGTTCCGGATCAGCATATTGTGCAGCACGGCGAGCTGCATGACGGGCCGCCCGTAAGCGATCTGGCATCACCGCAGAAAGTCCGATCCGCAAGGCCTTGGGCAGCGCCGCGCGCCACCCAAGCACCGCCGCATCGTGCCGCAGCGCTGAAACAAAACCGGGCAAGTCTGCATCAGCCACGAATTCGCTGTAGTAGTCCCAGCTGCCTTGCAACCATTCATCCCCGCCATCGCCGTTGATATACACCCGCGAACCATCGGCATGGACCCGCTGCTCGATATCGATCGTCATGGCACCGTTGGTGGGAATGGGAATGTCTCGCTCGATCCGCGCCTGTTCAGTGTACCAATCCAGCGGCGGTTTGAACAACGGCACCTCGATCAAGGTCCGCCCAACATGTTCCGCCGCCGCACGCGCAAAGGGCAATTCAAAATTGCTGCTGCCGGGCGTCCCGGCAAGAGTATAGCCCTGAAATCCCGGAGCCAGCAATTGACCCTGCGCCTCAAGCCGATCGGCGAGGCAATAGAGCGAGGACGAATCGAGCCCGCCGCTTACCGCAATCCCGATGGGGGCGTGGCTGCGCGTCGTGCGGCGCAGCGCATCGCTGAGCATCGCGCGGTAATGCTCGGCATATTCGGCATCGCTGCGGTATCGTATGCGTTCGCCCAGTGGCAGATCAAAATAGCGTCGCTGCGTCAGGCGTTCGCCATTGTAGCTGAGCCAATGTGACTGAAGCAGCCGCTTGACGCCCTTCCAGACCGTTTCTTCCGGCAGGAAGAACTGAACCGCTGCAACCCCGATGAGATACTCAATATTCGGCTCCGGCGATGTGTCCGGCGCGGCTACGACGGATGCCAGATCGGACGCGATCAGCAGCGTATCGCCATCCCGATAGTAGAAAAGCGGGCGCAGCCCCTGATGATCGCGCGCCGCAAAGATCCGCTGGTTGCGGCCATCGGCAATCACGAAGGCAAATTCGCCCTCAATCCGGCCCGCGCAATCCTCGCCCCATTGTTGATAGGCGCGCAGCACCAGTTCGGCATCGGAGCGGTTGCGCAACCGCGCGCCGCGCTCAGTCAGGTCGCGGCGCAGCTCCTCCCAGTTGGTAAGGTAGCCATCCATCACCAGCGCGAGCGTCTGATCCTCGTTGGTGTGCGGCTGTTCCGCTTCGAAGGATTCCGCAGTGGTGTGAAGGATGCACGCCCCCAGCGCGAAGCGATCCTGCACCCATTGCCCGGTCCCATCGACCGCGCGGTCTGCCATCGCCTCCATCATCCGGCTAAGCCTTCCCGCCTGAGCCGGGCCGGCGCTGAAGATGGCGGCTATGCCGGTCATGGCCGATCAGAGCCGAACCGCGGATGATTGCTGCTCGAAATCCCCCACCATATCAGGGCGGGCCTGTGCGAGGTAAAGCCGGGCGACCTGAAAGCGGCGATGGAAATGCGCATCATACCAGCGCTCGACCCCGACCTTGCGGATCGCGCTAACCGCTGCAAGATGCAGGTCAAGATCGGCGGGATCACGCAGTTTGGTCTTGATCGCCTCGTCGAGCATCGCGTCCCTTACCCCGCAGTCACATGGAAATGCACCGCCGCCTGTGCCAATAGGCACGCAATGGCACCCGCGCAATCATCCCCGATCCCACCACCCGGCACGCGGTTACGCGCGTCTGACTGGGGCTGGGTGCTGGCCTATGGGTTGCGCGGCCTTGGCGAATTGGTGCGGGCACGATTGATCTTTGCGCGGTTGCAGGCGGCAGACATCCCGCACCGCAACCACACCGCTGCGCTGGCCGCCCGCGCCGGTGCGCCGGTAATGGCGGACAGCATGGTTGCGCGTATAGGCTACGTCCTACCGCGCATTTCGGCACGCCTGCCGTGGCGCAGCGATTGCCTGGTGCAGGCGATTGCAGCGCAAAATTGGCTGGCCGCCAAGGGGTTGGCCAGCGCCATCCGGATCGGGGTTGAACGGCACGAGACCACTGGCTTTGCCGCGCATGCCTGGCGGTGCATGACGAACAGGTCGTGACCGGGGGCGACATTGCCCGATATCACCTGTTGCTGGCCGAAAATCCCGGCGAACCCGCCGGATCGTGACGACCACAGCCGCCCCAAGCGAGCTTGGCATGCGACCAAGGCGCGTAGGGCCGCCTTAAGTATGTTGCCAATTCTGCTGCAATGCGGTAGCTCTAAGGGTAATTACTTATCCATTGAGGGATCAGCCATGATCAAGACCGTATCGCGCATGATCCTTGCAGTAGCCGCTGGGAGCCTTGCCTTCGCGCCGATTGCAGCGCAGGCCGGCACCCGTGCAAGCGATAGCGCTGCCTTCTACAGCAGTGCGGCGTCGCTCGCTGCGGACGATGATGATGGCGGCTATGATGAAGGCGGGCTGTTCCGCAATCCGGGCGCAATTTTCCTGAGCTTGATCGCTGGCGGCCTGATCATCACCGGCATCGTGTTCGCCGCGCAGACCGACAGCGATGGTCAGTCGCCCGGCACCTAATTATCTGACGGACCATGCAAATGTTCCTCTGATAAAAGCGACGCCCGGCATCATGTCCGGGCGTTTTCGTTTCTGACCGCTGTCTTCGTCTGAGCGCTGACCCCCCACCCGCGAAAGTTGCATTCTTGGACAGACGCGCGGCCCATCCCTTCGTTCTACCTGCGCTGATGGCGCTGCTTGTAACCGCCTTTGCGATCGGCGGGGGCGGTAGCCGGTTCGCGCTTGCCAACCTGCTTGTGCAACTCACCGCGATCGCGGCTGTGGCGACGAGCCGAGCGGGCTTCCAGCAGTTCTGGAGTGATTCGCCAATTCTGCTGCGCGGCTTGATCCTGGCTTCGCTGGCGCTGCCGCTGGTTCAGATCATTCCCTTACCGGAGCCGGTCTGGTCAGCGCTCCCTGGCCGCGATCTGGTGGCGCGCGCGCTGGATATGAGCGGTGCAGATAATCGCTGGCAAACGCTCAGTGTCGATCCACGGCGCACGCTCCTCGCCTTGACCGCGCTGATCACGCCGCTGGCGGTGCTGCTTGCAGGGTGGAACCTGCCGCGTCATCGGCTGATTGACCTTGGCTGGCTGGCGGCCGGGTTGGGGATCGTGACCATCCTGATCGGCGCTGCCCAGCTCGCCGCGCCCGAGGCGGATACCAGCCTGTTCAGCGACAGCCGCAACGGCGGGATCCTGCGCGGCACCTTTGCCAACCGCAATTCCACCGGGCTGTTGCTTGGCTTTGCGCTGGCGCTGGCAGCGCTGCTGCCCTTGCCGCTCAAATCGCCGCGCCCACAGCCAGCATTGCAAGCCGCGCGCGCGGCGCTGTGTGCCTTGCTGACGCTCGGCATCATCCTCACCAAATCGCGCACGGCGCTGGTGCTGGCGGCTATCCCGCTGGGCCTCGCAGGGCTGCGGTTGGCGTGGTGGTGGTGGCTCGAACGCCCAGCCAGCCAAGGCCATCGCCGCATTGGAGCGGCACGCGCATTGTTGGTCGCGGCTGGCGTGCTGGGCTTGACTGCGACCGGGGCTGGCGCGCTGATCGTCGCCGCGCCGGGCCGGATTGGCGAGGCTCTGGAACGGTTTGAGGCGAAGGACGATCCGCGCCGGTTCATCTGGGATGATGCGGGCTACGCCGTTGCTCGCTATTGGCCCGTAGGCGCAGGGCAAGGCACCTTTGACGAGGTGTTCCAGGTGGACGAATCGCTCGAAAACCTCACCCGCCGTCGGGCCGGACGGGCGCATAATGACTATATTGAACTCGCCGTAGAGGCTGGCATCGCGGGGCTGGCGCTAACGGGCGCGTGGCTGCTGCTGCTCGGCTGGCTCAGCTGGCAGGCGCGGCGCTCTTCGCTGCGTTGGGCGGCGTGGAGCGGCAGTGGCTTCCTGCTCGCGATCGCGCTGCAATCAATTACGGATTACCCACTGCGTAACCAGACCATGCTGGCCTTTGCCGGCTTGGCGCTGTTGCTGCTGGCCCGCGCGGCAAGCGATCGCGGACGGGAGCGGCTGGCATGATCGCGCGCGTAACATGGTTCGGCGCGCTCGCGCTGATCGCCGGGCTGACGCTGTTCCTGCAGCTCGACAAACAGTCCGAAACCACCCCCGCGCTCGCCGCCGCAGTGCCATCAGCTTTGCGCGATTTCGCCCAGACCCGTGTTACGCTGGCGGCGCTGGAGGCTGACGATCCGGCCGCCGCGCTGGCCGAAGCCAAATTGCTGGTTCAGCGCCGCCCGATCCCGGCCGAATACCTCAGCCTCCTCGCGATTGCGCAGGCGCGCGCAGGGCAGGCCGATCAGGCCGCGCTCACCATTCAGATGGCCGGGAAGCGTGGTTGGCGCGAGCCCTTGGCGCAAGAGGCGGTGCTGCGGCTTGCGCTCTCCGCTGGGGACACACCCGAAGCCGCGCGCCGCTATGCCGCGCTGTTCCTGCTCCCCACCACGCCGGACAAGCTGCTCGAAGACTTCGGCCCGCAAGTGTTCGGTGAACCGGGTGGGCCGGGGCGCGCGACCATGATCGACGTTGTCACCGGCGGTGAGCGGTGGCACAACCTGTTCCTTCGGCGCGGGCTTGCGGTGATGCCAGCCGATGCCTTTGGCGAGATCACAGCCGCCAGCATGGAACGCGGCGCGGCATTTGATTGCGGCGTGCTGGACCGCGCAATCATCGGCCTGCGCCCGCGCGATGCCGCCGCTGCCGCGCGGCTAGAGCAGGCGGCTGCTAAAGCGTGCGGATGATGCCGGAGAAGTCCGTGCCCGCATTATCCTTGGCAAAGGCTTCGTAAATCGCGCGGGCGTGATCGCCCAATTCGACCTTGGCCCCGGCAGCTTGCGCCGCTTCCATCGCCAGCTTGAGGTCTTTGAGCATCAGCCCGGCGGCGAACCCGCCCTGATAGCCATTGTCGGCAGGCGTTACCGGGCCGACACCGGGGACGGGGCAATAGGAGGTCATCGACCAATTCTGCCCGCTTGAGACGCTGGAGATGTCATAGAAGGTCTGCGGATCGAGCCCCAGCTTCTGCGCCATGGCAAAGGCCTCGCAGGTGCCGATCATGTGGATCGCCAGCAGCATGTTGTTGCAGATCTTGGCGGCCTGCCCGTTGCCTGCATCGCCGGCATGGATCACCGCCTTGCCCATCGCGGCAAGGATCGGCTGGGCGCGGGCGAAGGCTTCGGGCGAGCCGCCGACCATGAAGGTCAACGTGCCGCCATTGGCCGCGGCAATCCCGCCTGAAACCGGGGCATCAACCATCTGGTAGCCGTGCTGTTCGGTTACCGAAATCACCTCGCGCGCGGTGGCGACGTCGATGGTGGAGCAATCGAGCAGGATCGCACCTTCGGGGGCATGGCCGATCACTTCGTCCCAATAGACCGCTTTGACGATTGCTCCGTTGGGCAACATCGAGACGACCGCTTCGGCGCCTTCGCAGGCTTCCTTGGCAGTGGCAAAGGTGGCGCAACCAGCGGCACGCGCAGCGGCGAGCGCGGGTTCGCTGAGGTCGAAAGCGCGGACTTCGTGGCCTGCCTTCACAAGGTTCGCGGCCATCCCGCCGCCCATGTTGCCGAGGCCGATAAAGGCGATTTTCATTTTGGCTTCCCTCTCAATTCGTCATTGCGAGCGACCGAAGGTCGCGCGGCAATCCATGGCGCGGCATTGGCGAAATGGTGGGTCATGGATTGCTTCGTCACTACGTTCCTCGCAATGACGAGTTTTGGCAGGCCTACCGCCCCTTCCACTGCCCTTCGCGCTTTTCGATGAAGGCCGCCATGCCCTCGGCCTTGTCCTCGCTCGCGGTGAGGATCTGGAAGATCCGGCGCTCGACGATCAGGCCTTGATCGAGCGTCATTTCGAAGGCCGAGTTCACCATTTCCTTGTTGGCGATCACCGCCATTGGCGGCATCGCAGCGATAATCGCAGCGGTCTTGAGCGTCTCGGCGATCAATTCCTCATGCGGCACCACACGGGCGACGAGGTTGCTGCGCTCGGCCTCTTCGGCCGCCATCATCCGTCCGGTGAGGCACATTTCCATCGACTTCGACTTGCCGATTGCGCGGGTCAGCCGCTGCGATCCGCCCATGCCGGGGGCGACGCCCAGCTTGATCTCGGGCTGACCAAACTTCGCCTTGTCGCTGGCGATGATGAAATCCGCCATCATGGCAAGCTCGCACCCGCCGCCCAGTGCAAAGCCGTTCACCGCCGCGATCCACGGCTTGCGGGTCTTCTTGACGATCTCGCTGGTCCACGGCGAGAAAAAGTCATCGAGGAAGAAATCGGCCGCCGCCTTGTCGCTCATTTCCTTGATGTCCGCGCCCGCGGCGAACGCCTTGTCGCCGCTGCCGGTGAGGATTGCGCACAGCTGGGTCGCGTCCGCCTGGTAGGCGGCGAAGGCGTGGATCAGCTCTTCCAGCACCTTGGAATTCAGGGCATTCAGCGCCTGCGGGCGGTTGATGGTCAGCAGCGTGACGCCCTTGGTCCCCTGCGCGTTCGCTTCGGCGGTGATCGTTTCGTACGTCATAGGGGTTTCCATTCCTCATCGGCGGGCAGCGGGGCGAAGATCGCGTCGAGCAATTCCTCGCTCACCTCTTGCGGCGTCGCCGGGTCCCACTTGGGATCGTTGGTCTTGTCGACAATCACCGCGCGCACACCCTCGGCAAAGTCGGGGCGGGTCAGCACGCGGCTGGCGATGCGGTATTCCATCCGCATATTGTCGGCAAAGTCGGTCAGGGCAGAGCTCTCCGCCAGCTGGCGCAGTGCAACCTTGCAGGTCTGCGGGCTCTTGGTGCCAAGCGTATCGCGCTCCTTCACCGCCCAATCGTCACCCGCGTCAATCGCGGCTTCAAGGCTGGCGAGGATGTCCTCATACCGATCCGAGGCGAAATGCTTGATGATCTTGTCGGCATTGGCCTCGATCCGCGCCTTCGGCGGGGTTCCGACCGGTTCAGACAGAATGCCCGCGATCCGGTCCGGGTGATCGTGGATGCGCGCCTTGATATCTTCGAGCATGTCGTGCGGCACGTAGTGCGTGGCGAGGCCGGTCCACAGGCACTCCGAACCATCAAGCCGCGCGCCGGTGAGCGCAAGGAACTGTCCGAGCCGACCGCCCAGCCGCGCCAGATACCAGCCGCCGCCCACATCGGGGAACAGGCCGATCCCGGTTTCGGGCATGGCGAAGCGGGTGTTCTCGGTCGCCACCCGGAACTTGGCGGGCTGCGAAATGCCCACGCCGCCGCCCATCGTGATGCCATCCATGAAAGCGACAATCGGCTTGGCGTAGGTGAACATCTGGTGGTTGAGCTGATACTCATCGTGGAAGAATTTCCGCCCGCTCACCCCGCCATCATTCAGCGCCGAATCGCGCAGGAAGGCGATGTCCCCGCCCGCGCAGAAGCCCCGGCCTTCGTCATGGTCGAGGATCACCGCCTTGATGCTGTCATCGCCCGCCCATTCGGTCAGGCCTGCGCTGATCGCATGGCACATCTCCAGCGTCAGCGCGTGCAGCGCCTTGGGCCGGTTAAGGCTGATATGGCCAATCGGGCCATTGGTGCGGATCAACACGTCATCGGTCATTGCGACAATACTTTCGGTTCGATCAGGTCCCAGCGATTGCCAAACTTATCCGCCAGCACGACCACTCGGCCATAGGCCTCGTTCCGCTCATGTTCGAGAATGGTGACGCCGCCCGCCTTGATTTTGGACATATCCGCATCGAGGTCTTGGCTGCGCAGGAAAAAGGCAACGCGGCTGCCGACCTGCCTTCCCACCACGGCCAATTGCGCTTCGTCCAATACTTCCGCGAGCCGAAGGCGCAATCCGCCGTCTCCCGTCGCGATCTCAACCCAGCGATGCCCCGATTCGTGACGGTCTTCGCGCGCCAACGAAAAGCCCCAGTCCCCAGTGTAGTGCGCAATCGCGTCGTCCATATCGGGAACGACGACAGTCACCATGAAAAGTGCCGGACCGCTCACTGCCTAAGCAGATCCCGGCCCACGACCATGCGCATGATCTGGTTGGTGCCTTCGAGGATCGAATGCACCCGCAGGTCGCGCCAGAAGCGTTCGATCGGGTAGTCCTGCAAGTAGCCATAGCCGCCGAACAATTGCAGCGCGCGGTCGGCCACGGCGCTGCCATTGTCGGTCGCCAGCCGCTTGGCCATCGCAGAAAACCGCGTCTTGTCGGGCGCGTTGTCGGTCACCTTGGCCGCCGCGAGATAGAGCAGTGCGCGCGCCGCCTCCAAGTCGGTCGCCATGTCGGCGAGCATGAACTGGGTGTTCTGGAACTCGGCGACTGGCTGGCCGAACTGGGTGCGCTCCTTGGTGTATTTGATCGCCTCGTCGAGGCACCGCTGCGCCCCGCCAAGCGAGCAGGCGCCGATATTGAGCCGCCCGCCATCCAGCCCCATCATCGCGATGCGGAAGCCCTCGCCCTCGCCGCCGACGAGGTTTTCGACCGGCACGCGCACATCCTCAAGGATCAGCTGCGCGGTCGGCTGTGAATGCCAGCCGAGCTTCTTCTCATTCGCACCGAAGCTGACGCCGGGCATGTCCTTTTCGATCACCACGCAGGAGATGCCCTTGGGGCCATCCTCGCCGGTGCGCACCATCACAACGTAAATCTCGTTCGCGCCTGCGCCTGAGATGAACTGCTTGGTGCCGTTGAGGACGTAATGGTCCCCATCCTTGCGCGCAGTGGTGCGCAGCGCAGAGGCGTCCGATCCGCTCGACGGTTCGGTCAGGCAATAGCTGGCGATGTGTTCCATCGTCACGAGACTGGGCAGATACTTCGCCTTGACCGCCTCCCCGCCGAAGCGGTCGATCATCCATGCGGCCATGTTGTGAATCGAGATGAAGGCGCTGGTTGAAGGGCAGCCATAGGCCATCGCCTCCATGATCAGCGCCGCCTCAAGCCGCCCCAACCCGATCCCGCCCGATTCTTCCGATACATAGATCGCCCCGAAGCCAAGCTCCGCGCTGCGCTGGATCGTATCGCGCGGGAAGATGTGTTTCTCGTCCCATTCCGCCGCATGGGGCGTGATCTGGTCGGCGGTGAAGCGCTGCGCCATCTCCTGGATAGCGAGCTGATCATCGGTGAGTTGGAATTGTCCGTGCATAGCCAAGGCCTCTAACCGGGTTTGCGGGCTTGGAAAAGGCTGGCGCGCGGTTCCTCCTTGCGCTTTTTTGTCAGGCAGGGCGCGACAATTGCAACCTTTTGCCCACAACGAACGGATAAGTGCAGATGAACATCACCATGCCGCGCCTGATCCTCGTCTACAACGCCGATAGCGGCGTGCTCAACATGGTGAAGGATGCGGTGTGGAAGGTGGTGCGGCCATCGACCTATCCGTGCTCGCTCTGTGCGCTCACTTACGGCTGGGTGGCGATGCACGGACAGTGGCGGCGGTTTTTGGATGGCCTGCCGCATGCCAAGGTGTTCCACCACAAGGATGATTTCGCGGTGGCCTTTCCCAGCGTGGCTGTGGCCTTGCCTGTGGTGCTGTTGGCGCAGGGCGATGGCGCCCCGCAGGTGCTGGTGAGCGCGAGCGAGCTGGATGCCCTGCCCGACCTGACGGCGCTGATCGCAGTGGTGGGTGATCGGCTGACGGCACAATAGGCTGCTGCACCATCGCATCCGCCTTTGCGGTAGGGCGGCGTAAGCTACTCAGCCGACTCTTCGCCCTTGATAACCGATCGTTCAAAAGCCCAGCTCATCATCTCCGTGCTCATCCAGATCGGACTTAGCGGCGGATCGATCCCCTTTTCCCACGCCATGGAGCCGATCAGCGTCCCAGAGCTATAGGGCACATCGGGAGTGGCCTCGCGAATTGGATCGGCAAAGGCTTCATCTGCCGAAATGATCGTCCAGCCATCCCGGCGCAGCTCGCGCACCAGATCGACCAGGAACAGCGCAGCCAGATCGGTCTCGTGCAACAGCATGACATGCGCGGGCGAGCGGCCAAGCGTTCGCCGCGCCAACGCATCGTGATAGGCGATCCCGCTCAGTTGCGATTGCAGGTAGAGCTTGCGCAACGCCGCCATATCGATCTCACGCCCGGCATCGCGCGCCGCGATCGTCAGCGCTTCCAGATGCCAGTCCGATCCATCGGCGGTGACATATCCATTGCCGAGCCCACGCGCGGCCAGCCCTGCGCGGACAGCATCGCGCTTCGCCTTGTCCCGCCCGCCTTCGTCGAGATAGGGAAAGCGGAACCATGGCCGATAGCCCGGCCTGCCCACGAGCCAGCCCTGCGCGCGATCAATATCGGCGAGGTAATCCTCGGCAGATGATTGGTTCAGGTGGGTATGGCTGAACGAGTGGTTGGCGATGACATGCCCGGCCGCGACATAGGCAGCAATGCGCGCTTCGCCGCCGGCACCGTCGGGCCTGTCCAACTGCCCGGTCGTTACGAAGAATGCAGCCTGCGCGACGCCAGCTTCCTTGAGCGCAGCGACCAGTTTTTCGCTCCGTTCGTCCGGAGTCAGGAACCCGCCCGCCTGGCGGGGAACATCGTCAAAGGTGAGCGCGATGCGCTTGTCCTGCGCCGCACCTGCGACCGGTTGCAGCACCAACGCCAAAGCAGCGAGCACCATTCTCACCAGCATTCGGAACGTCATCCGCCCACCACGGCCTCAGCCTCGATCTCGATCCGCCATTCGGGGCGGCACAGCCATGCAACGCCTGCCATGGTCGCAGCAGGCTTGGCCGCGCCGAAGAAGCGCACATGCACAGTGCCAACCGCGTCCTGATCATCGGGATCGGTCAGCAGCATTCGGGTGCGAACGACGTCAGCGGCCGATCCCCCCAATTCCTCGATTGCCGCGACGATGATCGCGCAGCACCTTGCGGCCTGCTCGGAGACGCCACCGGGCGTGGTGGAGCCATCAGGCTCAACCGGCCCGGTGCCCGCGACGATAATGCGGTCGCCCACCCGCACTGCGCGGGCAAAGCCGAAGATCGCTTCGTAAGGCGAGCCAGAAGTTGTGCGCTGCCGTTCCGTCATCCTTCGTGCTTTTCCAACTCATCCCCGGTCACGGTCACCACATGCAGCAGATTGGTACTGCCCGGTGTCCCGAACGGCACACCGGCAAGCACAATCAGCTTGGCCCCCGCCGCCGCAAAGCCATGGCGCAGCGCCATGCGGCGGCCTTTGCCAATCATTTCTTCAAAACTGCCAATATCCTTGGTCGCCACGGCATGCGCGCCCCACAGCAGCGCCACGCGGCGCGCGGTTCGAACCGAGGGCGTGAGCACCAGCATCGGCGTGCCCGGCCGTTCGCGCGCCACCCGCCGCGCGGTCGAACCGCTGGACGTGAACACCGTAATCGCGCTGATCGGCACAGTATCGGCGATGGTCATGCAGGCATGGGCCAGCGCGTCAGACGTGGTCGCATCGGGCGGCGTTTCGAGAAAGCGCACCCGCTCCTTATACCCCTCGTCGCGCTCAACCTGCATGGCGATGGCGTGCATCATTGCGACCGACTCTTCCGGCCACGCCCCCGCCGCGCTTTCGGCTGACAGCATCACCGCATCGGCCCCGTCATAGACCGCGTTGGCCACGTCAGACACTTCGGCGCGAGTCGGGGTCGGGGCTTCAATCATCGATTCGAGCATCTGGGTCGCCACGATCACCGGCTTGCCCGCGCGCCGCGACGCATTAACGATCCGCTTTTGAAGCGGCGGGACCTCGAAAGGCTCCAGCTCCACGCCCAGATCGCCGCGCGCCACCATGATGCCATCGGCCAGTTCGATGATTTCATCGAGCCGGTGGACGGCCTGCGGCTTTTCGATCTTGGCGCAGATCGCCACATCGCGGCTGCCGATCAGCTTGCGCGCCTCGGCAATATCCTCGGGCCGCTGCACGAAGCTAAGCGCGATCCAATCCGCCCCGTGTTCGGTCGCAAAGGCCAGATCGCGGCGGTCTTTTTCGGTCAGCGCGGGGATTGGGACTTCGGCATCGGGGACGTTGACGCCCTTGCGATCCGAAATCACCCCGCCCACCTCGGCGCTGCACAGGATGCGGCTGCCGTCGGCTTCGAGCACTTTCAAACGGATCTTGCCATCATTGATCAGCAGGCGCTGCCCGCGTTCCATAATGCCGAACAGTTCGGGGTGCGGCAGGCACACGCGGTTTTCGTCGCCCGGTGCCTCATCGCGGTCGAGCACGAAGTGGCCCGAATGGCGTATCACCGCCTGCCCATCGCGGAAGGTGCCAACTCGCAACTTCGGCCCCTGCAAATCGGCGAGGATCGCAATCGGCTTGGCATATTGCTTTTCCAGCGCGCGGATCGCGGCAATCGCCGCTTCGTGATCGGCGTGGGCACCGTGGCTCATATTGACCCGGAACGCATCCGCGCCTGCCCGCAGCAGCCGTTCGAGCATTTCGGGTGAGCGGCTGGCCGGGCCGATGGTGGCAAGAATCTTGACCTTGCGGCCGCGCGGGTCGATCCGTGACTGATCGCGTCGTGACATTTTTGGCTATCCCTGGTTAGTGTCGCCTATGGCACAGGTGTTTTGCAACTCAAGGAAAAGCCGCGATGAATAGCAATGCCGATCCCCTCGACAATCTGGACGATGCGCAGGCCGCCGCCGCGTTCCGCCGATTGGTGCGCCACCTGCGCCATCGCCACGATGCGCAGAACATTGAATTGATGGGGTTAGCGGGCTTCTGCCGCAACTGCCTGGCCGACTGGATTCGCGATGCGGGCTTCGAAGGCGACAAGGAGGCGGCGCGCGCGCTGATCCACGGAATGCCGAGCGCGGAGTGGAAAGCGACCCGCCAAAGCCCTGCGACAGAAGAGCAACTCGCACGGATGGAAGCCAGCGTGGAGAAGAACGCCTGACATCCTTCCTGCACAGCGGATGGTTGAGGGGCGAGCAACGGCGAGGAACTTTTGCACAGCCGGTTCAATCGCTCCCGGTGCGCGGCTATCGCACCCGCCAACCGATTCTCAATTCGATGGAGCCTCCCCCATGTCCGACACCGCCAATTCCACCGATGACCGCCTGCGCCTGCTGATCGAGCGGATCGAGCGCCTCGAAGAAGAAAAGAAGGGCATCGCCGACGATATTCGCGATGTTTACATGGAGGGAAAGGCTGTCGGTTATGATACGAAGATGATGCGGCAAATCTATCGCTTGCGGAAAATGAAGCCGCAAGAGCGCGAGGAAATGGAAATGCTGCTGGAAACCTACAAGGCAGCGTTGGGCATGGCCTGAATCGATCAGGCATCCCTATCGCGGACAGCGTCGTAAAGCGCTGTCATTTCGGGATCGCCTGTCTTTAGCTTTTCCAATACGTCCTTAAACTGACCCAAATACCGCTTCCGAGTCTCAACAGACTGAGCTGACACCTCTGTATGCTTTTCAAGAAACCAATACAAAGCGTCAAGTACATGATCAACGTCATCCTTGCTAATGTGCAGGTCATCTGCTGACTTTGGATGTGTAATTCGGTTGCGAATGCCGATGGCCTTGCGAAAGCCATCCCATTCTGCGGTACCGAAATCGAAATGATCGACATTATTGAGCCGACCTGCGATCCGGGCAACGAACCTGATGATTGTCGGTAGCGGCAGATATCGCTGTTGCTCGGTTATCTTGCCTTGTTCCGTCACCGATAACTGGCGCTCTTGCAGGATCAACCTTTCGTCATCTTCCAAACCATAGGTGCCCTCAGCTGTATCAATAACTTCCTCTCGAAAGATCCATACCAACCCCTCAATAGCAGCGAATGCCGTTCGGATCATGTCACGTCGAGAAGCTTGGGTATCATCGCACTGTCGACGGGCAATCACCGTGCCAACATCCTTAAGAAGAATAAGAAGAAAGCTGTCGTCGGGAGTTTCGGCCATCCTCCCTGATAGCGACAGCGGTGTTGCGATTGAAGCATCGATTGACCCGTGTTATAAATCTAACACAGCATAAGGAGACACCCAATGGCATCCCCCTGGAAAGACGCGCGCGGCATTATCGTGACCACCACGCCGACGATCGAAGGCCGGCCGATTCAGGAGTATCTCGGGATCGTCACCGGCGAAGTGATCGTCGGCGCAAACCTGTTCCGCGATCTGTTCGCCAATATCCGCGATATCGTCGGTGGGCGGTCTGGCTCGTATGAGCGCATCCTTGCCGACGCGCGCACGCAGGCGATTTCGGAGCTTCAGGCCGAAGCGGCATCGCTCGGCGGCAATGCGGTGGTTGCGATTGACCTTGATTACGAGGTAATTGGCCCCAACGGTTCGATGCTGATGGTGTCGGCCAGTGGCACGGCGGTGAAGATTTGACCTCTCACCACCACCCGTAATCGCCCGCCAGAAACAGCGCATTATAGGCCGCGTGGTACGCCATCGCAGCGCCCAGCCCCAGCCGGGTGCGGGTGTAGGCGAGCAGCAACCCGCCGATGGTCTGTGGCACCACCACCAGCAGGCCCAGCGAGCTATGCAGCGGTTCGTAATTGCCAAGGTGGATCAGGCCGAACGCCAGCGATGATCCCCATACGAACCATTGGAAATGCCGGGTGAACCATGCAGGCACGGCGGTGTCTCGGGTGCGGGTCAGGCTCCAGTGGATCAGCCCGGCAAAGGTCATGGCAATCGCGGCGAGCGATAGTGCGGTCTGATATTCGTAGGGCACATACAGCGCCGCCATGAACAGCCCCATCGCCGCCAGCCCGCACGCGCCGAACCGCAGCGCAGCGATCCGGCCCGACAACCAGCCGCGAAAGGCCAGCTCCTCGGTTATCGGCGCCAGCAACAGAAAGCCGAACAGGTCCTCAGCCAGCGTTGCGGGAAAATCGATCGGGGCGGGCAGGAACCCTGTGGTCTCATCCCACGCGGCGATCAATTCATAGGCGAGCGTATCAACCGCCATGTCGAGCGCGAAGACTGCCAGCAACGCCAGCACCGCCGCGCCCCCCCACGCCTGCGGCTGGGCGAGATAGCTGGGCCGGGCAACAAAGCGCGCGACATCCGCCACCCGTTCGCGCAGGCTCATCCCCCGCGCCACGAGCGCACTTGCGCCAGCATCCGCCATCGGAGTAAGGCCCGCCCCTAGTTTTCCAACATTCCGGTGAAGTTCGTCCAATGGCAGGCCATTCCAAGTTCAAGAACATCATGCACCGCAAGGGTGCGCAGGACAAGAAACGTGCGGCGATGTTCTCCAAGCTTTCGCGCGAGATCACCGTGGCGGCCAAGATGGGGATGCCCGATCCCGACATGAACCCGCGCCTGCGGCTCGCGGTTAACGCGGCGCGCGCACAATCGATGCCCAAGGACAATATCCAGCGCGCTATCGACAAGGCGAGCATGGCGGGCGGCGAAGATTATGCCGAGATCCGCTACGAAGGTTACGGCCCGGGCGGGGTCGCGCTGATTGTCGAAGCGCTGACCGACAATCGCAACCGCACCGCCACCAATGTCCGCACGGCGTTCTCGAAGAACGGCGGGAACCTTGGTTCGGAAGGCTCGGTTTCGCACGGCTTCGAGCGCCGGGGCCTGATCGAATATTCGGCCAGCGTGGGCGACGAGGAAAAAGTCCTCGAAGCCGCGATCGAAGCGGGCGCGGATGATGTGGAGTCCTCGGAAGATGGCCACACGATCTGGACCGCCGCCGACGCGCTGCACGGCGTGGCCGGCGAGCTCGAAAAGACGCTCGGCCCAGCGGATAATGTGAAGCTGGCGTGGAAGCCGGTGCTCAGTGTCGATGTCGACGAAGGCACGGCTGGCACGCTGATGAAGCTGATCGACGCGCTCGACGATGATGATGATGTGCAGACCGTCTGGGGCAATTACGCCATCTCTGACGAGGTGATGGAGAAGCTGGGTTGACCAACTCCCCCTCCCCTTCAGGGGAGGGGGTCGGGGGGTGGGGACGTGATGACGAAGGCACCAAAGACAGCGAGACTGGATGTCGGCGTCTGGTTCAATGAGACGACTGGTCATATTCACATTGCTGGCAAAGGCACCTTTATCTCAACCGTCAGCAATGATCCGAAATCGAAGCGGTATCATCCCAACCTGTTCCGCAAACTGGCCAGGGTATTGCGCGATAGCGGACTTCCCCACCCCAACCCCTCCCCTGAAGGGGAAGGGTTAACGGAATGATCATCCTCGGACTTGACCCCTCACTGTCTTCGACCGGCTGGGGCGTGATCCGCAGTGAGGGTGCGCGGATCAGCCATGTAGCGAACGGTCAGATCAAGACCGACGCGGGCGCGCCTATGGCTCAACGGCTGGCGGCCTTGCAGGCCGGGCTGGCGGCAGTGATTGCCGAGCACGCCCCGACCCGCGCGGCGGCGGAGGAAATCTTCCTCAACAAGAACCCCCAGTCGACGCTCAAGCTCGCACAGGCGCGCGGCGCGGTTCTGGCGGCGTGCGGTGCGGCGGGGCTCAGCGTGAACGAGCATGCCGCGCGGCTGGTCAAGAAGGCCGTGACCGGCACCGGGGGAGCCGAAAAGGCACAGGTCGCCGCGATGGTGAAGGTGCTGCTGCCCGGAGTGCAGATCGCCGGAGCCGACGCTGCCGATGCGCTGGCGGTGGCGATTGCCGATGCGCATCTGGGGCCGCGCGCTTGACCCTCTGTCTCGTCATTGCGAGGAGCGGAGCGACGAAGCAATCCATGGACGAACCTGTCCCGTTGCGCAGCCTTCGGACGTCAGGTCATGGATTGCCGCGCAGCCTGCGGCTGCTCGCAATGACGAGGTTATTTGAATGATCCACCTTTACGGCATCCCCAATTGCGACACGGTGAAAAAGGCGCGCGTGTGGCTCGACAAGCAGGGCCTGCCTGCGACCTTCCACGATTACAAAAAGGAAGGCGCTGACCCCGACAAACTCGCCGCATGGATCGCCGCAGCGGGGCTCGACGCTGTGGTCAACCGCAAGGGCACCACCTTCCGCGTGCTCTCCGATGCTGACAAGGCGCTCGCGACGGACAGTCACACAGCTGTCGCTTTGCTGGTTCAGCAGCCGAGCATCATCAAGCGACCCATAGCTGAGCACGCAGGCGGCATACTGGTCGGTTTCAAGGAAGACGAATGGTCCGCAGCCCTGCTTTGATTGCGCTAGTGGCGCTGATGACCACTCCGGCGTTGGCGGAGGAGAAGAACCCCATGCTGATCATCGCCCACCGTGGTGCAAGCGCAGAGCGGCCCGAGCATACGCTGGCGGCCTATGAACTCGCGATCGATCAAGGCGCGGATTATATCGAGCCCGATCTGGTCTCGACCAAGGATCTGGTGCTCGTGTCCCGCCACGAAAACGAGCTGTCGGGCACCACCGATGTCGCCACCCGCGAAGAATTCGAAGACCGCCGCCGCGACAAGACCATTGATGGGCAGAAGGTCGCCGGCTGGTTCGCCGAGGACTTCACGCTCGCCGAACTGCGCACCCTGCGCGCCAAAGAACGCATCCCCTCTCTGCGCCCGGCCAATGCGCGCTATGATGGCCTCTATCAGGTGCCGACCTTCGAAGAGGTCGTGAAGCTGGTGCGCGCCAAGGAAGCCGCGACCGGCAAGCGGATCGGGCTCTATCCCGAACTCAAGCACCCTGAATTCCTGTTGCAGAACGCCGGGATCGACATGGTCGACCTGCTGCTGCGCGAATTGCGGACCCTTGGCATCACACCCGCCGATCCGGTCTTCATCCAGAGCTTCGAGATCGCGCCCTTGCAGCGCCTCAAGCAACGCGGCGGCGGGTTCAAGCTGGTGCAGTTGGTCGCCCCCGGTGAAGGCCCGGCGGATGAGCCTGCGATGCGCTATGCCGAGATGGTGACGCCAGTCGGGCTCGCTGAAGTCGCCAAATATGCGGACGCTGTGGGCGCGAATACCGCGATGATCCTCGCCCCCGATGGCACACCGACGTCATTGGTTGCGGATGCCAAGGCGGCGGGGTTGGATGTTCACGCGTGGACGGTGCGGCCGGAAAACGCTTTCCTGCCGCCAAGCTTGCAGACCGGCGATGATCCCAAGGGCCGGGGCTGCGGCGATGTGGCGCTGGCCGCGCTGCTGAAGGCAGCGGGGGTTGCGGGCGTGTTCAGCGATGGGGCGCTGAAGGGGCGGAGCTGCCCCTAAATTCGCCGCGCACTCAGAATATAATTCAGCGCCATATCGTCCGCCAGATGCAGGCCCTTGCCCGGCCGCCATGCGATGCCGCGCTTTGCGGTAACCGTCAGGCCCGCGTCCGCCAACAATGCCTCAAATTCATCGGGCGTGATGAAATCCTGCCAGTGGTGCGTGCCCTTGGGAACATAGCCGACCGCCTCCGCCGCGCCGACAAGCAGCACGCGTGACGCCGCGGTGCGATTGGGGGTGGACATGACCAGCAACCCATCGGGCGCCAGCCGCGCTGCGACATCGCGCAGAAATGCGGGCTTGTCGGCCACGTGCTCGATCACTTCGACGCTGGTGACCAGATCGAAAGTGCCGATGTCGAGCCCCGCCACCTCGCCCGCCATGTAGCGTATATCGAGACCGACCGCCTCGGCATGCGCACTCGCCGCCGCGACATTCTCCGCCGCCGCATCCACACCCGTCACCGCCGCGCCCAGCCTGGCCAAAGGCTCGCAAACCAGCCCAGCCCCGCAGCCGATATCGAGCGCTGCCTTGCCCGCCAGGGGCCGCGCCAAAGCCGCCGCCCCCGGCCAATGCGCATCAATCGCGTCCCGGATAAACGCCATCCGCACCGGGTTCACCTGATGGAGCGACGCCATCGGCCCCCTGGGGTTCCACCAATCGCGCGCCAGCCCGGCGAAGAAATCGGCCTCTTCAGGACGGATAGTTACATTCGATACGTTTGCGTTTCCCATCATCCCCCCTTAACAGCCGCCGCGAACACTCACCAGCAGGAGCTTCCTCTTTGGCTCGCATTGTGATGAAATTCGGCGGCACCTCGATGGCCGGGACGGAGCGTATCCGCCGGGTCGCCAATATCGTGCGCGCGCAGGCAGCCAATGGCGATCAGGTCGCGGTCGTCGTCAGCGCCATGGCGGGCGAGACCGACCGGCTGGTGAACTTCTGCCGCGAGGCCAATCCGCTGTATGATCCGGCGGAATATGACGTGGTCGTCGCCAGCGGAGAGCAGGTCACCAGTGGCCTGCTCGCGCTCACGCTTCAGGCATTGGGCTGCAAGGCGCGGAGCTGGCTCGGCTGGCAATTGCCGATCCAGACCATCGAAGCCCACGCCAAGGCGCGGATTGACGTGATCGACGCCCCCGGCCTGATCGCTGCAATGGATGAAGGCGTGATCGCGGTGATTCCCGGCTTCCAGGGCGTGTCGGATGATGGCCGCGTCACCACGCTGGGGCGCGGCGGATCGGACACCTCGGCGGTGGCCGTGGCCGCCGCGATCAAGGCGGATCGCTGCGACATCTACACCGACGTCGACGGCGTCTACACCACCGATCCGCGCATCGTCGCCAAGGCGAAGAAGCAGAAGGCGGTGACCTACGAGGAAATGCTCGAACTCGCATCCGTGGGCGCCAAGGTGCTCCAGACCCGCTCGGTCGGGCTTGCCATGAAGGAAAAGGTGCGGGTGCAGGTGCTTTCAAGCTTCATCGGCGAAGGCGCCCCGCCCGCTGATGATCTGCCGGGGACGATGATCGTCTCCGAACAGGAAATGGACGAATTGGTGGAGAATGGCCTGATGGAACGCCAGCTTGTGACCGGCATCGCGCATGACAAGAACGAGGCGAAGGTGATCCTCACCCGCGTGCCCGACCGTCCCGGCGCGGTGGCGAATATCTTTGAACCGCTTGCTGCGGCCAGCATCAATGTCGACATGATCATCCAGAACGTCGGGCGCGACAAGGGTGAGACCGACGTGACCTTCACCGTGCCGCAATCCGATCTCGCCCGCGCGCAGGCGCTGCTGGAGGACCGGCGCGACGCGATCGGCTTCAACCGCATCATCACCGACAGCAAGATCGCCAAGATCAGCGTTGTCGGGGTCGGAATGAAGAGCCATGCGGGCGTTGCCTCGACCATGTTCCGCGCGCTCTCTGACCGGGGCATCAACATCCAGGCGATCTCGACCAGCGAGATCAAGATCAGCGTGATGATCGACGAAGACGAGACCGAGCTTGCGGTGCGGGTGCTGCACACGGCTTACGGGCTGGACGCGGTTAGCTGACCGTCAGCCCGGTTCGGCTTAATTAACCATATCCGGTGACGCGGCTTTAACCTTTGGGGCCAGACTGTGCGCGCTCTCATCCACGAGAGCGAAAGGCGCAGTTTATGGCCATCAAGGCCCACCTCGGTTCCCCGGCCGCGATTGATGGCCAACGCACCGCCCCCCGCCGCGCATTGCGGCTGGAGGCGAGCGGACTGGCCTCTGATGGTGCCGAGGCCAATGTCGTCATCCACAATATCTCGGCCGTCGGACTGCTGCTCGAAACCGAACTGGCGCTGACCTCCGGCGAGCAACTGACGCTCGATTTGCCTGAGGCCGGGATCGTGACCGCCGTGGTCGTGTGGCACAGTGATCGGCTCTATGGCTGCGCGTTCGAGCTGGCGCTGACCCCGGCGGCCGTGGCGGCGGCGCAGTTGCAGGGTGAAGCGGCGGAGGACACCCCGCTCGGCAACCGTTTCACCCAGCGGGTTGCGGGCATCAGCGGTGAGGCGCTGGGTGGGCGGATCAACCGGTTGCGGCGCGAAGCCGGGCTGACGCTGGCCGATGTTGCCGCCAGACTTGGGGTCAGCAAGCCGACCGTGTGGGCGTGGGAAAAGGGCAAGGCGCGCCCTCTGCCCGAACGGCTGGATGCGATCGCCGCTGCGCTGGGTGTGGAAACAGTGGCGCTGCACGACGCGCCGGGCGCAGGCGGTGACATTGCCGCCGTGATTGAAGAATGCCGCCACCGCATCGCCAGCGCCTGCGGCAGCGCCCCGCAGGCTGTCCGGATCATGGTCGAACTGTAGTTTCGAAGCCACACTTGCGTGGCCGATCAATCATCCGTCGCGAAAAATACACCACTAATCGCTCAAACTTGTCCCAATTTATGGTAAACGAATTTCAAGTTGATTCGTTTTTTAGTCTTATTGAGCTAACTATCTTATTTGCCATTTTGGGTAAATCACGGGGCATAACGTGAAATTTATGGCATTTTATTCGACATGTTAGTTGAAAGTTAGACAGCATAACAAACGAAGCGGCGTGTATTTGGACGGGTCGGGGCACCATCGGGATGAGATACGGGTTGAGTGACTTTGAAGGTCGCGTGCTGCACGGCCTGCTGGAAGAATCGTCGAGAGACATCGTGATCCGGTTGGATCGGCATGGGTTCATCAACCACGCTTCGGCCAACCTGGCGGATCTGGGGATGGATGTGGCCGGCGCCTTGCTGCCGCCGCACATCACCGATCTGGCAGAACGCGATCATGTCGCCTTTGTCAGCCAGCATGTCACCATCGCCTTGTCTGGCCAGGAAAAGGGTGGCTGGATCGAGTTTCCGGTAGTCACTTGCGATGACCGCGAGACTTGCCGCGATGCCCCGTGCCAGCGTTGGTATGCGCTCAGCCTGCAACCAATGATCGACACAGGCGGCGCGGTGGAAGGCGCGCTGTGTCTGTTGCGCTCGGTCCAGCAACTGCGCAATCTGGAGGGCGAATTGCACGCCCGTGCGGTCACCGATCCGCTCACCGGCCTTTCCAACCGGCAGGCCTTTTGCGCGAGCCTGCGGCGACATCTGGGCGGCGGCGGCGGGCAGATGGTGGCGGTGATGGCGGTGGACGGCATGCGCGCGCTGCTGATGCGCTATGGCCAGCGCACGGCGGATGAGGTGCTGTGGGGTTTCGCCAAGTTCCTCGAAACCATGGCGCTGCCGGGGCACGAAGTCGCGCAGCTGGACGGTGAGCGATTTGGCGTGCTGCTGCCCGACATGACCTCGCGCCACGCCCGCGAATGGGCGCAGGATGTGGTGGAGACATTTTCAGCGCTGGCCGCGCCAGCCTCGACCAAATCCCCGCAGCTGACCGCCAGCGCGGGTCTGGCGCGGGTCGAATGCACCGTCGACTGGACGCTGCGCGAGGCTGAGCTTGGGCTGGTGCTGGCCCGCGCCGGGGGCGGTCGGCAGGTGGCTGCATCCACCCTGCGCCGGGCGGCCTGAACCCTCGCTAGACATCGGCTACTGGGCGGCTAAACACCCCGTTTATGAGCCACATTGCCACCATTCTGCTGCTCGGTTCGGGCGAGCTGGGCCGCGAATTCGTCATTTCTGCCAAGCGCCTCGGTGCGCGGGTGATCGCGTGCGACAGTTACGATGATGCCCCCGCGATGCAGCTGGCCGATGCGCGCGAGGTCTTCTCCATGCTCGATGGCGAGGCTTTGCGAGCGGCGGTGATCAAGCATCAGCCCGATCTGATTGTCCCTGAAATCGAAGCCATCCGCACCGAAGTGCTGGGCGAGCTGGAAGATCAGGGCTTCACGGTGGTCCCCTCCGCGCGCGCGGCGCAGCTGACCATGAACCGCGATGCGATCCGCGATCTGGCCGCGGGCGAACTGGGCCTGGTGACATCGCACTATGGCTATGCGGAAAGCCTCGCCGAGGCGCAGGAGGTGGTCGCGCGCATCGGCTATCCGCTGGTGATGAAGCCGGTGATGTCCTCATCGGGCAAGGGCCAGAGCAAGGTTGACGGGCCGGAGGCGCTGGAGGCCGCTTGGGACTATGCCGTCGCCAATATGCGCGGCGACCGGGCGCGGGTGATCTGCGAACAGTTCATTGCCTTTGATTATGAGATCACCCTCCTGACCGTGCGCCACAAAGACGGCGTCAGCTTCTGCCCGCCGATCGGCCACAGGCAGGAACGTGGCGACTACCGCGAAAGCTGGCAGCCTGCCGCGATGAGCCCCGCTGCTCTCGCCAAGGCGCAGGATATGGCTGCCAAGGTCGTCATGGCGCTGCAAGGCGACGGGCGCGGCTGGGGGCTGTATGGGGTCGAATTCTTCGTGAAGGGGGACGAGGTGATCTTCTCCGAACTCTCCCCCCGCCCGCATGATACCGGGATGGTGACGCTGGTGAGCCAGGACTTGAACGAATTCGATCTCCACGCCCGCGCCATTCTCGGGCTGCCGGTGCCGGACAGCATCGCTGCCCGCCCCGCCGCTTCCGTCGTGATCCTCGCCGACCGCGATTGCAGCGACTTCAGCTTCGAAGGTTTGGCCGAGGCGCTGGCGCTTGATCCGGCTGCGGTCGATGTGCGGATCTTCGGCAAGCCCGTCACCCGCCCCTACCGCCGCATGGGCGTCGCACTGGCCCGCGCGGATGATGCGCCCGCTGCCGTTGAGCTTGCCAAGGCGGCGGCGTCAAAGGTGCGGATTGCTTATAACGGCTGACGCGACTAATCCGCCCGCCCATGACAACCTATCCCCACACCGCCGCCCTGATGCAGCGCGGCACCACCTTCCTCGGCTGCGACACCGCGATCCTGTGCGGAGCCATGAGCTGGGTGTCGGAGCGCAATCTTGTCGCCGCCATCTCCAACGCGGGCGGGTTCGGCGTGATCGCCTGCGGGGCAATGACGCCCGAACTGCTCGACCGCGAAATCGCCGCCACCAAGGCGCTGACCACCAAGCCCTTCGGCGTCAACCTCATCACCATGCACCCCGCGCTGTTCGATCTGATCGCGGTGTGCCGCAAGCATGGCGTCACCCATGTGGTGCTGGCAGGCGGCATCCCGCCAAAGGGCTCGGTCGAAGCGATCAAGGAGGGCGGCGATACCAAGGTGATCTGCTTCGCCCCCACCCTCGCGCTTGCCAAGAAGCTGCTGCGTTCCGGCGCGGATGCGATGGTGATCGAAGGCATGGAAGCGGGCGGGCATATCGGCCCGGTGTCCACCTCGGTTCTGGCGCAGGAAATCCTGCCCGAACTCGCCGCCGATCACCTGATCTTCGTCGCCGGCGGGATCGGCCGGGGTGAGGCGATTGCCAGCTACCTCGAAATGGGCGCAGCGGGCGTGCAGTTGGGCACGCGCTTCGCCTGCGCGACTGAGAGCATCGCCCATCCCGATTTCAAGAAGGCGTTCTTCCGTGCCTCGGCCCGTGAGGCTGTCGCTTCGGTGCAGGTCGACCCGCGCCTTCCGGTGATCCCGGTGCGCGCGCTGAAGAACAAGGGCACCGAGGAATTCACCGCCAAACAACGCGAAGTTGCCGCCCTGCTTGATAGCGGCGCGGTCGACATGGGTGAAGCACAGTTGCAGATCGAGCACTTCTGGGCAGGCGCCCTGCGCCGCGCGGTGATCGACGGCGATGTTGAAAACGGCAGCGTCATGGCCGGGCAGTCGGTCGGCATGGTGACCAAGGAAGAACCTGCCGCCGACATCATCGCCGAGCTGATAAGCCAGTGCGAGGCGGCGCTCGCGAAGTAAATGCGCGCGCCCCTCGTCCTCACCCTCGCCTGTCCCGACCGGCCCGGTATCACCGCGCGGGTCACCGGGTTTCTGTTCGAGCGCGGGTGCAACATCCTTGATGCGCAGCAGTTCAATGATCGTGCGAGCAACGGCGGTGAAGACCGCTTCTTCATGCGGGTGGTGTTCGATCCCGATGGCTCGACCGCCGAGGGACTGCGTGCAGACTTTGCCGCGCTGGCAGCGGAATATGCCTTCGAATGGAAAATGGCGCGCGAGGATCGTCCGCGCCGCACGATCATCCTTGTCAGCAAATTCGATCACTGCCTTGTCGATCTGCTTTATCGCTGGCGCACGGGCGAATTGCCGATCGATCCGGTGGCGATTGTCTCCAACCATCCGCGCGATGCCGCGATCCGGGTCGAAATTGGCGATATCCCGTTCCATCACATCCCGGTGACGCCCGATACCAAACCCGCAGCCGAGGCGCAGTTCCGTGCGCTGGCCGAAGTCGCCGATGCAGAACTGATCGTGCTCGCCCGCTACATGCAGGTATTCTCGGACGAACAATCCGCGCATTTTGCCGGGCGCTGCATCAATATCCACCACTCGTTCCTGCCCGGCTTCAAGGGCGCGCGCCCCTATCATCAGGCGCACGAACGCGGCGTGAAGATCATCGGCGCGACCGCGCATTTCGTCACTGCCGACTTGGACGAAGGCCCGATCATCCATCAGGATGTCGAGCGGATAATCCATGCCGACAGCCCCGCCGATCTGGTGCGCAAGGGCCGCGATATCGAACGCCGCGTGCTGGCCGAGGCGGTGCGATTGTTCGCGCAGGAACGGGTGCTGATGAATGGCAATCGCACGGTGGTTTTCAGGGGTTAGGCTGCTTCAATAAAGTCCGTTCGCCCTGAGCCTGTCGAAGGGTCGCTCTTCACTTCGTGCGCCTGGTTCTAGCCTCGAAAGAAAAGACGGCCCTTCGACAGGCTCAGGGCGAACGGGAATGAACGGCAGCCATTCAACTTTGCGATTTTCGCAGGTGCAAGAACGGAACCAGTGGCGTAACCAGCACCCATGATCGTTGAACGCCTCGACCATGTGAACATCATCACCGACCGGCTGGCCGAGACAGCGCGGTTCTATGCTGAGCTGCTCGATCTGGAGGAGCGTGACGGCCCGCCGCCCTTGCTGCCCGAACAGGTGCGCTGGATGCACGACGCGAGCGGGCAGGCGATCCTGCATCTCAATTCGGTCGATTGCCCGCGCGCCTTCGATCGCGATGTCGCACCCGGCAGCGAGACCGGAGCGATCCACCATGTCGCGCTGCGCTGTGGTGATTTCGACGAGGTGATGGCGCGGCTCGATGCACGCAGCGCCGACTACAAGATCAACGACCTCTCCTCCATTGGCCTGAAACAGATCTTCACAGCCGATCCAAACAACGTGCTGCTCGAACTGAATTTCTTCGACGCCTAACCCTCGAGCAGCCCCCGCCAGACTTTGGGCGCACTTTCATCTTCAAGCGGGTTCCACACAGCCGCCATGCGCGCGCGGGCTTCGGGTTCGGGGACGCCGCTTGCCCGGTCGATCAGGTAGAGGAACGCCGTCACCCGCCAATTCATGATGCAGTGGACATGGGCGGGGCCGGGATGCGCGGCCAGCGCTTGTTCCAGCGCGGCAACGTGCGCAGGGGTCGGCGCGTCGAAGGGCACCGGAATGTGGGTGTAGGCGATGCCTTGTGCCGCCAGCAGCGCCGCCTCATCCGCCAGAGCCTCAGGATGATCGGCCAGCGCGAGGTTCACCACATGGCGCACGCCAATTGCCGCCAGCCGCGCAGGATCGCTGCGCTCAAGCTTGCCCGAAGTGGTGATCCCATCCGCCCGCCGCAGCCAATTGCGGATGTCGGCGGGATCACCAGCGTCGCTCATTTGCGCGCGATTTTCTTGGTCGGCCCCTCGATTGCCTTATCCTCGTTGGCGCGCTGGATCACGTAGGCGCGGATCGCCTCGATCTCGTCTTTCGACAGCGATCCCTTGAAGCTCGCCATGCCGTTATCCTTGAGCAGGCCGTCGGCGACTACTCCCGACCAAGCCTGTGCGCTTTCCAACGATCCGGCGCGGCGCAGATCGGGCAGCACGGTCGATCCGACCGCGCCCGGTCCGTGGCACACCATGCAGTAGCGGCCATACTTGTCCTGCCCCAATGCGATCACTTCAGGCGAAGCCTTGCTCGGCGGCGGATCGAGCGGAAGCGCGGCCAATTCCGGCTCGGCAGGTAGTGTCGCCTTGCCGCCCAGCTTGAACACCAGCAGGCGCGAAATATTGCGCACCGGGGCCTTGCGGTTGATCAGATCGCCATCGGCGGTGATCGCATAGGCCCCGCCCCAGCCCGCCAGCACCGCGACATATTGTTCCCCATCGACAGTGTAGGTGACCGGCGGCGCGACCACGCCGGTTTGCGCGGCAAAGCTCCACAGCTTCTTGCCCGTGCCTGCGTCATAGGCGTTGAACTCGCTCCCGGTGGTGCCCTGAAACACGAGGCCTCCGCCGGTCGCGAGCAAGCCGCCGTTCCACGGGCCGGGGTGCTCGACCGTCCAGCGCGGCTTCTGCGCCACCGGGTCCCACGCCACCAGCATCCCGCGAAGCGTGCCCGCGACCTGCTTTCTGAAGCCGCCATCGGGCGGCAGATTGCCTGCAAGGCTGAAGCCGACATTGAAGCCGCGCGCGGTGTCCGGCTTCCAGTTCGCCTCAGGCGCATACATCATCCCCGCCTCGAACGCGGGGATGTAGACCAGTTTCTCGCCCGGGTGATAGGCCATCGGGTGCCAGTTATGCCCGCCCAGCGCGCCGGGGGTGACGAGCGCGGGCTTGCCGGTCTTGTCCACCCGCGTTTCGGGATTTTCGATCGGGCGGCCGGTCTTGGGATCAATCCCAGTGGCCCAATTCACGCTGACATAGGGCTTGGCGGAGATGAACTTCCCCGTCTCGCGGTCGATCACATAGAAGAACCCGTTCTTGGGCGCCTGCATCAGCACCTTCCGGACCTTCCCGTCGATTGTCATATCGGCGAGCATGATATGCTGCGTGGCCGTGTAGTCCCACGTTTCGCCCGGCGTGGTCTGGTAATGCCAGACATACTCGCCCGTGGTCGGTTGGATGGCGACGATGCTGGAGAGGTAGAGGTTATCGCCCTCCCCTGTCCCATCCTTGCCGGGGCTGCGATAGGCGCGGTTCCAAGGCGAGCCATTGCCAACCCCGATATACAGCAGATCAAGCTCCGGATCATAGGCCATCGAATCCCACACGGTGCCGCCGCCGCCAATCGCGTCCGATGCGCCGAGCACGTCCATGTTCCACGTCTCGGCAGCTTTCTGGAGATATTCGGGCGGGTTCTTGGGATCGCCGCCTTCAGGCACGGTGTAGAACCGCCACAACTCCGCGCCGTCATCAGCGTCATAGGCCGCGACATAGCCGCGCACGCCGAATTCCGCCCCGCCATTGCCGATGATCACCTTGCCATCGATCACGCGCGGCGCGCCGGTGATGGTGTAGCTCTTGGATTGGTCGACCGTGACCTTTTCCCACTCAACCGCCCCGGTTTCGCGGTTCAATGCCACCAGCCGCCCATCGAGCGTGCCGAGGAACAGCTTGTCACCCCACGCCGCCAAGCCCCGGTTGACCGTATCGCAGCACGCCTTCACCGCCGTTTCGCCCGGAACCTTGGGATCATATTCCCACAAGGCCTTGCCCGTGGCGGCATCGAATGCCTTCACCTTGCTCCACGCGGTGGTGAGGTACAGCTTGCCATCCATCACCAGCGGGGTCGCTTCCTGTCCGCGCGCGGTGTCCATATCGGCAAACCACATGAGGCCGAGATTGCCGACGGTGTCCTTGTTGACTGTGTCGAGCGGCGAGTACCGCTGTTCGGAATAGGTGCGCCCGTGGCTGATCCAGTTGGCGCTGTCGCCATCCGCGCCCACCAGCATCGCGGTGGTGATTCCCTCACCCGCGCCCGCGCCATCTCCAAAGATCTGGCTGCAATTGGCCAGCATGCCCGCTGACAGCAACAGCGCAGCCGCGCTCGCCCACCTGACTAGGTCCATCGATCCCAAACTCCCCGTTTTTTTCTTATTCTGCATGTTGCCGACTCATTCGCTGCTTGTCCATGCCCGCCGCTCCCGCCTATCAGAAGCGCGTGCGGGACAGCAGGAGACAGCAGCATGTGCGATGAGAGCAAACTGGCCGATTGGGCCAAGCAAACGATCAGCCGCCGCCAGTTCGGCGCGCTGTCCGGCACGGCGGCGCTGGCCGCATGCAGCGGTGGGACGAGCGAGACCAATGCCCAGGTGCCCGGCCCCGGCCTCAAGGAACGCGGCGTCACCTTTGCCACCCCCGATGGCACGATGGACGGCTTCTTCGTCCAGCCCGAGGCTGGCAACCACCCCGCCGTGATCCTGTGGCCCGATATCGCCAGCATCCGCGAATCCAAGCGCATGATCGCGCGCAAGCTCGCCGCCGCAGGCTATGCCGTGCTGGTGGTGAACCCCTATTACCGCGACGTCACCGGCGAACAATTCGCCGATTTCGCCGCGTTCATTTCGGGCGGCGGCTTCCAGAAGGTCGGCCCGTGGCGCGGCAAGCTGAATGCCGAAACGATCATGCGCGATGCGACCGCGATTGTGGACTGGCTCGACCGGCAGGAAGGCGTCGATCAGGCCAAGGGCATCGGCACCCAAGGGTACTGCATGGGCGGGCCGTTCACCGTGTGGAGCGCCGCAGCCGTGCCATCGCGGATCAAGGCGGCGGCGAGCTTCCACGGCGGCGGGTTGGTTCGCGCCGACAATCCGATGAGCCCGCACAAGGTGCTCGGCAAGGTCGATGCGAGCCTGCTGATCGCCGTGGCGCAGGACGACGATGCCGAAGCGCCCAATGACAAGGTAACCTTCGCCGAAGCCGCCAAGGCCGCCGACGTCCCCGCCACCGTCACCGTCTATCCCGGCGATCACGGCTGGATGGTGTCCGACAGCCCCGCCTATGACGCCACCGCTGCCGGGCGCGGCGAGGCTGATTTGAAGGCGCTTTACGCGGCGGCGCTGGGGTAAGGTTTAGGCGCGCTCCGTTCTCTGGAGGCTCTGTGCGGCTTGCTGCGCGGAGCCAGAGGGCGTCGCTGCTTTCGGGCAATGGTGACTTGGTTGCGAATGGCGGAGATGGGGTCGATATGGGACTTACTTGCCGGTCACAATTACTTCATGAACGTCGGGTTTCGTTTGAACTGGCCGGACACTTAGCTGGAACGTAGGCTTACGATTCGGAATTCTTGGTCGACTATGGACGTCGCGGTTTGTCCGTCGGCCAACCCGAGTGGCCAATCCTTCGGCTTGAGATCAGCCGAACTTGATTTCCTTTGCTCTTTTTCAACAGGCAAACCAACGCGCCTGATCGCATCCACATAGGTGGACCACTTCGACACCCTCAGCTGCAAGAACTTCAGCTTGTTCGATCCAGTCACTATCGGTGGCATTGTAAACGGGAGAACCTTCTTTGGCAGCGAGCGCAGCAAACTTACGGTCGCTTGGATCGAACCCGGCGTCAATAATCAGCTGAGAAAGATCAACATACTGGCCGTCCTCCCGCAACCGCAAGTCAACTCGTTTGACACGCGCAGGCAGGCTCATGAGAATCGTCATGTAAAAGCGGTCGCCCACTCCCGGTTGTCCATGAGGATTGAGATACCGCCGATATTCAGTCAGTACTTCACCTGCCGCATCCACAAGGATGGTGCCACTTGTCACAAGTTCTCGAAGGAAATTAATCGCAGCCTCACGACAAGCTATCGAAGGAGGCCTGAGATCCGCTGGGTCTGGGCGGCCATTTGCAACGATCGGAACATTTGTATCTACAACGCATTGGTTCACTTGGACACCTTCATCCGCGCTAGGCGAGCCAATTCTGCTTCTGCAGTTTCTGTGAAAGCGTCCCCCATGAAGCGATCAGGCCAATTTCCGATATTGCCCAACAAGTCAACCTCCAATGGAACTATTTGTGATTTACCTTTTGGAGCATCGCAAAAATAGAGACGGATATCATCTGATTCAATTTTTTCTTCCGCAATTCTTCTTTGAAGTCTTAAAAGAAGATGCTCTGAATGACTTTCAAATATAACTTGAACATCACGATATACTGCAGCTTGTATAATCGCATCAGCAAGGCCCGCCTGCGCTAAAGGATGCAGGTGAATTTCTGGCTGCTCGAAAATAACGGTCGATCCTTCGGGAACATATTGGAGCAACGTAATAACAGGCAGAACTTGAGACACGCCAAAACCGACATCGGTCAAGAAGACATCGCTTGCGCCCTTCCGAGTTTTTACCTTTGCCTGCCAGCGGTTCGAACCTTCGGCTATTTCATCTACACTGAAGCTTTCAATAAGCCCTAGCTCACGCAACCAGTGCGCAATCATTTTCTGGAATGGCATGTATCGCGCGTTAGGCTTGATGTGGCGCACGTCTTCTGCCTCGGTTGCCGCGAGGATCGCATCGATTGTCTTTTCGCCCCGCTGACCCACATCGCTTGGCCGAGACCGCGCCCACAGATAGTCCCGCTGCGGATACTCTCGGAGTGGGCCCAAATAATAAATTTGGTCGAGTTGCTCTTCGTAGCAGGCCTCGAGGTCGGCCAAAAACCCAGAATTTTGAAAAAAGGTTCGTGCTTGGTCAGGGAAAGCATAGGACTTGATCGGCCCGGGAAGTTGCCAGGGCCGTCCTTGAGTCCGCACAAAAGAGAAGCTCTTGGAAGATTTGGACAGTGAGCGCGATTGAAGTTCGAACTCGGTCGATTCTTTGCCTTTCTGAGTCAGGCTAAAACGAGTATCGTCCAAGGTGTAACAGATGCTCTTTGTGTGCGGGGCACGCTTGTAGACCCCAATCTCAACTTCGAAAGTTAAAGCCTCACCTGACGCAATAGCCGAAGACCGCTTCCCGGAAGGATCGTTAAGGGTAAGTTCCTCCTCAAGGCTAAACGTCAACTTTGCCTCGATAGACCGGCCCTCGTCATGGGCATGCAGCACATCTCTCATGGTCCCAAGCTGAACGAGGTCCCCGTTTAACTCTAGTGCAATCGCGCGGTCGCTGGCCTGCTTAGTCTGCTTCAGAAGAAGCAAAAACTGCAGCAGGCTGGTCTTGCCGGATGAGTTAGTCCCAAAGATGCCTGTGATTCTGCCGCATTGAATGCTGGCATCCTCCCAGGATTTGAAGTTGGTAAATTGCATTGAGGTCAGCATGCTTCGAGCGTTAGCAGAAGCTAGCGCGTGACACTAGCGGCCCCACCGTTCGCAGAACGCCCACTCCCGACACCACCTGACGGTCCGATACCCCGCCCTGCACGCCTTGGCCCGCTCTTTCGCCGCGCTGGCCTAAGGCAGACTCCCCACGCGGGGTTTCCTACAGCAGTGCGCAAGGATTATCGCGGGGGTATGCCGACGGTGTCTCTGCCCCTTTTGCCCCTGACCTTGCGCCCGCTTCAGAGCGTCGCGGCATGGTGCTCGCGGGTGGGGCGGATCGGCATTGTGCCGCGGCAATTCGGGGGCCGCGTTTTTTCGCTTCTGGACAGTGTAACCTGTGTCTCCAACAGGGCTGGAGATGAACGAAAGCGGCATCGACCAAGCGCAAGGGACCGCGCTATCCCTCCGAACCGAAGGGCGCTTACCCCGCCTTGCGTGCCTTGGCCCGCTCGTTCGCTGCCCCGAAGCGCCCGTGCTTGCGGTACCGCAGCATCCACTTGTCAAGGAACAGGCCCAGCGGCTTGGGCTCGATCCCCAATTCGGCAAAGCCCAGCGCGCCCGGTGCCACCGTGCTGCCGGGCTTGAGCAGCGCCCATTGGTCGCGGCTCATCGGGGTTAGCGGCATGGCGGCAAAGGCGGCGCTCAGGCCATCGGGCATGGCGATGAAGCGGCGCTTGCGCCCCTGCGCCTCCGCGATGCGCTCGTGGATCTCGATCATGCTGAGCTGCTCCGGCCCGCCAAGCTCGAACGTGCGGCCGCCGTGCTCCTCGGGGTGCTCCAGCGCGGTCGCCACCGCCTCGGCCACATCATCGGCATAGACGAGTTGCAGCTTCGCCTCCGGCCCGAACACGGGGAGCACAGGCAGCATTTCGATCATGCCGCCAAACAGGTTGAGGAAATTGTCATCCTTGCCGAACACGATCGAGGGCCGCAGGATCGTCGCGGTGGGAAAACCGGCCAGCACACGGGTCTCGCCCAGTGCCTTGGACTTGGCATAGGCGGTGGGGGATGCGGCATCGGCGCCGATCGCGCTGATATGCACCATCGCAGTGACGCCGACGGCGGCGGCCAGCCGGGCGATGGTGCCGGGTGCCTCGCCCATCACGGTGTTGAGATCGCCAGTGAAGGCGCCGACCAGATTGACGACATAATCGGCCCCATCCAGCGCAGCGGCGACGTGCGCCTCATTGGTGATGTCGCACGGCAGGAATTGCAGCTGGCCGAGATTGGCAAGCGGCTTGAGCCCCTGCGCCTTGAAGGGCGCCCTGCTCGCCAACCGCAGGCGCGCGCCGCGCTCCAGCAGGGCTTGCGCGACATAATTGCCGATATAGCCGCTGCCGCCAAACAGGGTGACAAGCTGGCCGGAAAGCGGAGAGGAGGTGGGCATGGGTTGGGGTGCTCTTGATGGCTGTTCCAGATGCTGGCAGCCCAATGCGGCAACGCACGCCGCCACGCAAGAGTTGCGATTGCGGATGGGGCGCCAAAGTGCTTGATCCGGGCGCAAGCTTGGCCGTTCCAGACCGCGGCTTGGTCCGCTCAGACTGCCGCCAGACCCTCTGGTGCCGGCCATTTTCGGGCGGAATCGCGGTGCATTGCAACCCATTTTGGCCACCGCGAGGTTTGCGTTGACAGCGCCCCCAAGCCCCCGCTATTGGCCCGCTCCTACCCGGCTTCCGGCATCAATGCCTGGCAGCTACCGTGCCCAGATGGCGGAATTGGTAGACGCACCAGCTTCAGGTGCTGGCGCTCGCAAGGGCGTGGAGGTTCGAGTCCTCTTCTGGGCACCAGTCAACCACTTTATCGTGTTGTTTTTACACGATAAAGTGGAGTTCCTGAAAATCTGATCCCACTTTAGTTCCCACATTTTGCATGAGCCGGATTGATCTTTTCCGGGCCAAGGCGGGACTATAATGCACGGTCTCTCATGGGCGAGTATATCACCGCTCGGTCTCGTTTTCTGCCCGAATCCGCACCGTGCAGCGGACGGGCTCTTGCGACGTTGCGGCGGACTTCCTGCAAGCCTCAATAACTTCCCGGTTATCGCGCTGGATGTCGGCGGCATGAAGCAACGCGTTCCATGCCTGCGGATCACCTGCCTGCATCATCCGTGCTCCCGCGTCCCATATCGAAGATGCGCCAACCATCCGGCTAGCAATGCGCTCCGGCCAGTTCCAGCTATCCGGCTTGGCGCGGGCGATGGTGCCGGGAAGGAATGACCAGAGGAATATCCCGGCGAGCACACAGCCACCTGCCACCTGGAAGATTTGCTGACGCTGCTCGCCTGCTGTTCGCGCCTGTGCGGTGAGAGAGCGCAAGTCCCGCGTCGCATGGTCCATGTCCGCCCGTGCCTGCCTGATACTGTCGTGATCTGATCGCCGCGCCGATTCCGCTACGGCTTCGATGCGCGCGCCAAGGCTGTCTGGCGTTAACTGCATAGCAGGGTGGTCGGCGATGGTGTTGATGCCGCGTGAGATTGCACCCAATCGCTTGGCCATGTCTGTCAGCGTCGTGCCGTAGTCGGGAATGACAATGTCCGCACGCTCGGCGGCAAGATGCTGAACCGCTCGGCGCATGAGGGCCAGTTCGCCTTCAAGGCGGGCGAAAGCCTCGGCGGCGGGATCGCTTACGGCCTCCTGGGCGGGAGGATCGGGTTCAGGCTCAAGATCCAGTTCCAGTTCCAGTTCGACGTCATCGGCTTGCGCATTTTCCATTTCGTTTCTCCTACAGGCCCATTCCGATTGACCGGCTACGTTCCATCGACACGGAAGCCGCAAGGTCGCGGGCCAGATCGCGACCGAGTTCTGGTTTGACACCAAGTTCGTGCGCCCGTCCGCGCACCAGAGATTCGACCTGCGCGTCGCGCTCCAGGCCCTTGGTCATGTCGACCATACGGCTGGAGACCTGGCGTGCTCCGTTCGTGTCGCCGCGCTGCTGCATCGTTTCCCGAAGCCGCCCCAGCCGCTGCCAGTCATTTACGAACCGGTCGGCGCGTTGCACCGGATCGACGCGGATTTCGGCTTCAAGTTGCATGGCGCGCATTGCGCCCTGTGTGCAGCCATCGGCGGCCTCCCGCGCCAACTCCGGCTCGCGCTGCATGGCGCTGGCAAGATCGGCGGCGGCATGGGGCCGGATTGTGTCGAGAGCCTTCCCGGCTTTCTCTAGCGCGTCGCGCTGGTGTGGCAGGATGGGTAAATTCTGCTCGCGCATCTGGCCGATGTCGGCGGCGGCACGGGCATAGCGTTCGACCGCTCGGCGCTGATCAGACAGCACGGCCTGTTCGGTCGGCAAGACTTCGAGCTTCTGCGCTTGCGGACGAAAACTGGCGAAGATGGATTTCGCCCGTTCTGGCACCTGCCGTGCAACCTCGACGATGCGTTCGCGGAACGTGATCCCGCGCCGCTCTGCAAACTGGCGTTCTGGTTTGTAGTCGCTCGCCATGTCCTTGCCGCGCTCGCGGCTGAGCGTGCGGATGAGTTTCGACTGATCGGCGAAGTCTTCGCGCCCATAATGCAAGGCCACGCCGTCGCGGTGGCGCGACAGGCCGACATAGGCACCGTGGCTGTCCATCCCCGGCGTGGCGAGCACATGGGTGCGGTCCACCGTCATGCCCTGCGCCTTGTGGATCGTGGCGGCATAGCCATGATCGATGTGCGCGTAATCCTTGTTATCGAAGGCGACGTTGCGGCCATCGTCGGTGCGCACGGCCATGCTTTGCGCGCTAATCCGCTCGACCGTGCCAAGCGTGCCGTTCTTGACGCCCAGCCCGCGTTCGTTGCGCAGGAACATGATACGGTCGCCGCTGGCGAACTGGCGCTCGCCGCGATCAGCTTTGATCGACACGTCCATGCCCAGTTCGCCCGCGTCACGCAGCCGCCTGCGCGCGGCGTCATTGAGCTCGCGCACTTCGTCGTTGGTATGGGTGAGGATGATGCGCGTATCGCCGGGGCTGGCCTGCCGGTCTCGATCCCAACGCTCGATCAGCTCGCCGCGTGCCGCTTTCCTCGTCTCGGCGGCATGCACCATATCGCGCTCGCCATAGGCCTGAATGGCAAGGCCGGTGCGCCCGGTAGCGAGATGCCGTGTTGCATCCTGTTGCCACCCGTCATGTTGACGCCGGACCTCGCTGATTTCGACGCCGCCGTGGCGTTCGTGGATCGCACGGAAGGCGGCTCCGGCTTCGATAGCCTGGAGCTGCTGCGGGTCGCCGACGAGGACAACTTTTGCGCCTGCATCTGCGGCATGGGACAGGACGCGCTCCATCTGGCGTGTGCCGACCATGCCCGCCTCATCGATCACAAGCACGTCGCGCGAGGTGAGTAATTCGCGGCCTTGGCCCCACTGATGTTCAAGGCTGGCGATGGTGCGCGAGGCAATGCCCGAACCATGCTCAAGACCTTCGGCGGCAATGCCGGACAGCGCCGCGCCTCGCACGGTGAAGCCCGCACTCTCCCATGCCTCACGTGCGACGCCCAGCATCGCGCTCTTGCCCGTCCCGGCATAGCCGACGACAACACTGAGGCCGCGACCATCGGTCACATGCTCGAACGCCACGCGCTGCTCGCCGGAAAGCACAAGCCCGCGCTCTGCTGCACGCGCCAGCGCTCCTTCCCGGCCATTGCCTTCGGCCCGATGCTGCTCGCGTTCCACCAGCAATTCCGATGCGCGCCCGAGCCGTTGTTCGGTTTCGATCATCTGCCGCGACGTGAACCGCTCTTCGCCGCGTCCGTCCTTGCCCAGCGCGATCAAATCGGACGATCCGCGCACCGCACTCATCGCAGAATCGAACTGCTCCTTCCCGTCGCTATGCCGATGCACGAACATCGCAAGGTCGCGGTTGGTGAACGTGGCCTGCTGGTGGGTGATCGCGTCGAGCGCGACAGCGGGATTGGTAATGATCCGCTCGCCGTTGCGGCGGGCGACTGCGCGGTGTTCCTCGATCCGCTCGGCCTCCAGCCCGCGCTCGCCCATGCGCGATGCCGCTGGGCCGATCTTGTGCTGCGGCTCCAGCGCGATGCTCTGCGCCTCCAGGCTGCGATGATCGATCCGCGCATCGATATCGAGTTCGGCAAGGCGCTGATTGACATGATCGGCCCAGCGCTCGCGCCACTGTTCGACCAGCTCGGCCTTGTTCCAGTCGCGCACCTTCGCGCCAAACCCTTCGCTATCCACTTCGCGCATGGTCAGCATGACATGGGCGTGGGGTTTGGGCTGGCCGTCTGCGCCAATATCCCAATGGACATTGATGTCGGCGATCATGCCTTTTGCGACAAATTCGGCTTCGACAAAGTCGCGGGCAAGCTCGATGCCCTGTTCCTGGCTCAGCTCGCGCGGAATGGCGAATTCGACTTCGCGGGCAAGCTGCGCGTCTTTGCGTTTCTCGGCAGCCTCGACCGCGTTCCACAGCCGTTCGCGATCCGAGAGTTCCTGCGGCGCGCCTTCGGGCAGCATCACTTCGGAATGGACGACCCCGTCCTTGTTGGTGAAATCATGGTCACGGTCGAGCCGTTCGTCGTGCAACCGCTCGGCTCCGCGATAGGCCGCTGCCGCCACGGCGCTACGCCCGCTCGACCGGCTGATGACTTTAACGGAGAGGTGGAAGATCGCCATGACGGCAATCCATCTACGCCATGAGCGCCACGTCGGCACGACGTATAAGCGCGCTCTCCCATGATAAAATCCTGCTCGGGAATATTCAGTATCAGGCCGTCTCGACGACTCTACGGCATTGGGAGAGCATCGATATTATCATCAGCGCATCGCCCCTCAATGGAGAACTTCGATGCGCAAACCTCGTGACTTTGATTCGGAACTGAAGGCGCTTGCCGACAAGGCGAAGCAACTGAAGGAACGCCGCGTGCAGCAGCTTGGTGAACTGGTGATCGCCACCGGGGCCGATGCGACCGACGCGGAAACGCTGGCCGGTGCGCTGCTCGTCATCGCCGATACCACTGACGGCGGAAAGAAGGAGGCGTGGCGCAAACGCGGCGCTGCATTCTTTCAAAACAAGGCGCGCAAGCGTGGCGACGGAACTCAGGGCCAGCCGGACGGCACTCTCCCGCTTAACGGCGGCGCGGCATCGGCTTGAGGCAGTCATGGCCCGCACCGACATGCGCGAATGGCAAGTCCAGCGCCGCGAACGCACGCGGCGACTGATCGAACTGGGTGGCCTCGTCGTGAAAGCCGGACTGGTCGAACTCGCTGATGACGACCGCGCCACGCTCTACGGGGCGTTTCTTACCGTCGCGGCCAAGTTGCTTGGCGAAGAACGTGATCAGGCGCTCCTGCTGTGGAAGCGGAAGGGGAAGCGAGCGTTTGAGATGGAAGGCGAACCGGGCGGAAAGCCGTAAACCCTGCACCGCTCATTGATCGACTGGGGTTTACCATTCCCCGAAAACACCAAGGCTGACTTAGCGTTTCAGCGAAATTTCAAACCAACCACCTCGGCAAATTTGTCCAATCCGCAAACGCATCGTGGCGGCCAGGCGCAACTACCGCTAACGACGCACATAATCGAGTGAAGATCAGGGGTAATGATGGCGCGGGCACCAAAGGCAAATACGGGCGGAGACCTGGGCTTCGAAGCCGAACTGTTCAAGACGGCTGACAAGCTGCGCGGGAACATGGAGCCTTCGGACTACAAACACGTCACGCTTGGCCTGATCTTCCTCAAGCATATCTCGGAAGGGTTCGAGGCAAAGCGTGCGCAATTGCTGGCCGAATATCCCGAAGGCGCAGAGGATGAGGACGAATACCGCGCCGACAACGTCTTTTGGGTGCCCAAGGGCGCGCGCTGGTCGCACCTTCAGGCGAATGCCAAGCAGCCCGGCATCGGCAAGGTGATCGACGATGCCATGCTGGAAATCGAGAAGGTCAACTCCACGCTGAAAGGCGTGCTGCCCAAGGACTATGCTCGCCCCGGCCTGAACGCGGTGATGCTGGGCGAGCTGATCGACCTTGTTTCCGGCATCGGCTTCCATTCCGAAGAGGGGAAAAGCCGCGACGTGCTGGGCCGCGTCTATGAATATTTCCTCAGCCAGTTCGCTGGAAGCGAGGGCAAGCGTGGCGGCGAATTCTACACGCCGCGTTCAGTCGTGCGCACCATGGTGGAGATGCTGGAGCCCTACAAGGGCCGGGTCTAGGCTGAATCGACATTCAGCACCAGAAGCTGATTGCTGCGAGGCATAGGCTTGCCATGTAGTTTTGCGGGATGCGGTCGTATCGGGTGGCGATGCGGCGGAGTTGTTTGAGCTTGCCGATGG